>Ga0307942_1002874_pt1 | contig 13993 bp, 23 predicted proteins | sample OrgLakmetagen175_FD_201846 | JGI IMG/M metagenome (GOLD analysis project Ga0307942, IMG submission 201846) | Saline water microbial communities from Organic Lake, Antarctica - #175 | ecosystem: Environmental > Aquatic > Non-marine Saline and Alkaline > Saline | place: Antarctica: Organic Lake...
CCTCCCCTTATACCAACAATGCCACCTCCACCATCACCCCCCCCATCTCTGCTACACCCCCCACCTCCTCCTCTCCCATCTCGCCTAGGACAGGGGGGACCCTGGCTACAGGTACGTGTGCGTGTGGGTGTGTGAACGTGTGTGGGTGTTCGCGTGTGTGTCTATCTTTCTGTGTGCATGCATATATGTGTGTACGTGGGGGGGGGAGAGGTGGATCAAATTTGCATGGATGGTTGAGATGCATAAGAGTATAGCCAAGGTTCGTACTTATACTCAACATGTCTGTTGGTTTGTACATAGAGATAGTGGCATACAAGGACAGTGCCTGATGGCCAATCTTGCACATCGTCCTCATCGTCCTGCCCACTGTTTTTCCACCCCTTTTCCAATGCTACAGGAATGACCACTTCTGCAGCAGCCTCACCACACCCACCCTCCCTCCACGCGTCTATGCACCCCTCCCAACAACCACTGCTGTCTGCAACTGTTCCATCACACAGTTCAGCGACGGTGACGCCCACAGGTACGCAGCGTGTTGTGTGTTTGTTGTGGTTCCATGGAATCACGCTTGGTGTGTTAGGAATATGTGTATTGTGTGTTGAGTACGTACTTGTGTGAGTGAGGTGTGTGCAAGGGTGTTTTGAGTGCTGTATGCGTGGGGCTGGCCAGAACCGTACGTATACGCCGTATATGACCGTATATCTGGTCATTTCCCTGCCAGATTTACTGTAAATACACCGTATATATATATTTCTGGCTAATCCTATGTATGTGTGCAAGTGTGTGTGTTTGTGCAATTGTGCCTGAGTATGAGTGTCGTGCTTGTATGTGTACGTGTGCGTGTGTGTGCCTTTATACACAGTTGTTAGAATATTTGACGCGATGGGGCATGCCAAGGAGTCATGGCTTTTGTGTCACGTAACTTAACCCAATATATTATTGCTCATTTTTTGAAACGTTCAACACGGCAGTTTAAAGTTCTGATCACTCTTGTCCCCCTTACCTTTATATAAGCACGCACATTATATACACATCACACACACATACTCACCCACATCATATGCACATAGCACACACATACATGCGCATACGCACGTACATACATATGCACATCACACACACACTCTCTCTCTGTGCAGAGGAGAGCAACAGTGCCATGGATGCCGACGCGTGGCGTGCCTGTGGCTTTGAACCGCAAGGCCGTGCTTCCCCCCCTTGCACCCCAACCTCGCGCATGTCAGCGTTGGGTGCTGCTTCCTCTCCGTTCTCCAACCCCACTCTGGATCGTCCGTGTCCTTTCCAGGTATAGGTGTGAAGGAGAGGGAAGTGTGGTGGTGGGGGGGGGTATGACAAGGAAGTGAAGATGAGGCGAGAGTGATGGGGGGGAATGTAAGGCGGGTATGACAAAGAAATGAAGATAAGCTCAGAGTGATGAGGGGGGATGCAAGGTGGGTATGACGAGGGAGAGAAGTTGGTGAGGTTGAACGTAATATGAGCTCCAATCATATGCATGCATTCCCTGGCACATGCACACACACACACACACACACACACACACACAACAAAAGACACACACACCCGTATGCTCCTCTTCCTGTACAGATCTCCAGGACTGGCAGCTGTCGCACCTCCCCCATCGATCCTGCAAAGTGGAACCGAGCGGCTACCCCGTCCCAACACCAGCGCCCCTTGTCATCACCAGCGTCCAGTGCAAGCAGCACAGGCCCTGCCAGCCACAAGCGACCCCCTCACCCCTCACAGTCTAAGCGTAGCTTGCAGGCCGCCGCAACAGTAGCAACAACAGCTGATGCCGCAGCAGTAGCAACGACAGCTGATGCCGCACCAGTAGCAACGACAGCTGATGCCGCAGCAGTAGCAACGACAGCTGATGCCATAGCAGCAGCGACGACAGCTGGTGCCGCAGCAGCAGCTGGAGTGGCAGCACCTGTGACAGCTGGACAAGCGTCAGAGAGTGGATGGAGTGACCAGGGCCACCACCACCAACACCACGCTAGCAATAACCAGCTCAATCACGAGGCTCCCTGTCTCCTGCACCACCAGCAGCAGCAGCAGCAGCAGCAGCAGCAACCACACAACAGCAGCGGCAACTCCGCCTTGCGCCGCTTTGCCTCCTCCAACCGCCAGTACGCCTTGCAAAACGCGCAGCACCTCCTGCAGCAGCAGCAGCAGCACCAGCGGCAGCAAGGGCATGATCAAAGCCAGGAGCAGAGCCCTGCCCCTGCCTCCTCCACCTCACCCCTCATACCAGCCACTGCAACAGCCCTGCCCCAAATGCCACTTCCACCGGCAGAGGCAGCTGCAGCTGTGGCAGCAGTCCAAGGCCCCCAAGCCCCGCCCACCTGTCTATCGTCAGCAGTGAAAGCACCGACAGCAGCAGCAGCAAAAGGTTGGTGTTTTTTCGATATGCTTGCACGTGTTCACTAAATGCGGTGGTGGTTCTTCTGAGGCGTAACTCAGGCAGGGACCCCTGCCTCCTCTCCCCCCTCTTAACCACGCACCTCACTTTTAGTTCCTAGCAGCAAACTGGCACTGGCTCATTTCACTCTGCAATAACTTATGTTCCACGTGCGTTTGCTCTCCCCTGAAGCTGCACCCACCTGACCTCCCTTCACGTGGCCTGCCGTAGCATGCCTGGCCTGTCACACTGCGCCACTCATTTCACCGCGGGCTGCTGTAGCATGTCTGACTTATCGTACTCTCTCTTTCCTTACAGTTACAACGTGGACTGCTGCAGCATTCCTCATTCTCTCATTAACTGTGCCACTCACATCACCGTAGGCTTCTGTGGCATTTCTCAATCTCTCACTTACTGTGCCACTCACATCACCGTAGGCTTCTATGGCATTCCTCAATCTCTCACTTACTGTGCCACTCACATCACCGTAGGCTCCTGTGGCATTCCTCAATCTCTCACTTACTGTGCCACTCACATCACCGTAGGCTTCTATGGCATTCCTCAATCTCTCACTTACTGTGCCACTCACATTACCGTAGGCTTCTGTGGCATTTCTCAATCTCTCACTTACTGTGCCACTCACATCACCGTAGGCTTGTGTGGCATTCCTCAGTCCCCTCGTCGCATGGACAGCAAGGCCTTATCTCTAGGCTCTGCAAGCGCCATGCTCTTCTGTGTGGACAACCCCTGCCAGGCTCCCACAACCCCACAGAGCTTTTGCTCCTCCGCATGCCTCGCTCCCCCCACGTCTTCTACAAGCAGCACTCCAGATTATGCAGCTGGGGCGGCAAATGCAGGTGGGCAGAGCTGTTGGGGTGCCCGCATGTGCGGTTTAGTGTTTGTGCATGTGCGGGTGTGCGTATGTGTGAGAGTGTGGGTATGTGTCGTTGCCCTTGTGACTGTTTGCCGAGCACACCTCCGTTTTGTTAGATCATGTGTAGGGTTGGCCAGAACCGTATATATGCACCGTATATGACCATATATTTGGTGATTTCCCTGCCATACATACCGGATGTAACTGTATATATATATATAGCACCGTATATTATATATACGGTTATGGCCAGCCCTACTCTTTTAACTGCCACTGCTCACACCCTTTTTGACGCGCCCCTGCTGCGCAATGCACAATCCTCCCCCACCCTTAACCCACTGCACAGTCTACCACCTGACCTCCCTGCACGCATGCCTGAACTCCAGCCCAACCACACTTCCCCCTTTCTTCACTCCTTCTGTATGTACGCTGCAAATGACTAGGGTTGGCCAGACCCTGAGAGATATCATATATATGGTGTATATACGGTGTTTTTGGCAGGGAAATCACCAAATGTACGGTCATATACGGTGTACATACGCAGTTCTGGCCAACCCTACAAACGACCCACAGCACCACATGACCCCACAATGCACACACCTGTGTTTCCATCTAACCACAGTTCCCCAGTGCACACCCGTGGCTGCCACAGCCATGCGACTCTTGGCTTGCCCCTGCCCCACTCCAACCGCCACCACCGCCATCACCATCTCCGCTGGCAGTTCCCCGCTCACAAGTAGCAGCATGGAAGAGGCCAGCAAACACTTCCAGCAGCAGCAGCAGCAGCAGCAGCAGCAGGTGATCTACACATTTCTATACATGCTCACTGACAAGCGCACACACACACACATACAGGCACGCACTTCGGTACATGCTCACTCACAAGTGCATCCACTCACACATTCACATTCACACACACACACACCTCTACAAGTGCTCACGTACAAGAGCGCACACGCACACAGAGACACACACGCATTCACATACATACACACACAGGCTTCAACAGACCCCCCTGCAAACCTGGGGGGCGTGTGGGGTAGCGCCAGCATGCAGCACACCTACTGCAATACCGGCACTGCTGACAGGAACGACGAGACGGCAGGGTGCACACATGGGACAGATGACTGCAATGCTGTCCAGCAGGGCAATTGCGACAGCAGCAGCAGCAATTGCAGCAGCTACATGAGCCCAGCCAGAGGGGGTAGCAGCAGCATGCTGGTGATGGAGAGTAGCAGCAGTGGGGGGGCCACAAAGAGCGGCAGCGACAGCTGCAGAAGGTGCTCCTCGCTGCCTCTACCCCAACAGCAGCAGCAGCAGCAGCAGCAGCAGCAGCAAGCTGAGCAACAGCAGCAGCCGCAGCAGAGCCACAAGAGCAGCAGCAACAACAACAGCCATTTAGGCAAGCACCACAACAAAGCAGGGACAGCTGTACTACTTCCCAGCAGCGTTGGCAACGCTATAACAGCAAAAACTGGCTCCTCTGCTGCTTTTGAGATGCGGGAGCCGGTTGCAGGTAGGTAGCATGTGTTGTGCACGTGTGTGTGTGTATGTGTGTGTGCGTGTTAGTTGGTGCGCTCCGCATGATTAAGTTCACAGGTGTGCGCCGTGGTCATTTTGCATCTTGGTGCGAACAACTGTGTGCATACAACCCTATATTGGACTTCACTTGTTAACGACAGACCATTTGCCAGGTGCTGGGTAACTAGGCCTGACAAAGGTATAAGTAAGGTATAAGTAAGGTATAAATAAGGTATAAGTAAAGGTAGAAGTAAGGTAGAAGTAATTAACTTTGATGATACATGCAAACCTTCAGGATCAATTCACCTCGTACCTGACTTATAAGCGTTCACACATACACACATACATGCGCACACATACACACGTATATACACACAAAACACACGAGTCTCTAATGATGCATGCAGTCACGTGGACTGCTCAAATCTCACTTGCAGGACTGACAGCAGAGACTATTGAGGCACTCAACGCAGCTGCAAAGGACGCCACTACCACAGCTGCCAGGAATGCGTGCCAACAAGGACAACCAGACAGCAGTGTGGTGGTGGCAAATGCCGTTGCAGGTGTGGGTGCAAGTGCCTGCCTGCAGGAACCCTCTGTTGGTCACAAGAGCACAGACAACACGACGGCAGCAGCTGTCAGTAGTGGTGTCTCTGCAAACGACAGCGAGCTGCAGAATGTGTTCAGCAAGACTGGCCAGGCGAAGGGTGCCTCCCCTTCTCCTTCTTGTGGGCGGCACTCACTGGACTGTGTGAGCCTGAAAGCCACTACGCCACGGGGCACCTGCTTGGCTGCTGCGATGATGAAGATGAAGGAGCAGCAGGAGCGTCAGAGGGGGGCTCCGTGCGCACTGCAGGTATGTGGTTCGGATGGGTGGATGGATGGGGGTGGGAAAGGGATGCTTGGACTGATAAGGTTGTGTGTGAGATGATCAGACAACAGAGCAGCAGAGTCACCAGAGGGGGGATCCGTGCGCTGGAAAGCTGGGCAGGTGCTGGGACTGATAGGTGAGAGGTGTTTCTTTGGTCACATCAAGTTTTGATGCACTAAAGTGGTGTGATGTTGAAGGCAGCAGAGTTACCAGAAGGGGGATCCGTGCGCTGGAAAGCTGGGCAGGTGCTGGGACTGATATGTGAGAGGTGCTTCTTTGGTCACATCAAATTTTGATGCAACTAAAGTGGTGTGATGTTGAAGTCATGCAAGGGATAACTTTATATCAAGTGGCAGAAATGATTCTTTGTATCATTATAGCTGTGGTAACACACAGTGTTTTTGTAGGCCATGGTCTTCAAAAAGAGTTGACAAAAGGCATAAGAAAGCTGGGTCGGGAGGCAAAATAGGGTACTTGAAAAACGGTCCCTAGCTTCTAGCTGGTCAGGAGGATTCAGGTACCTTCTGTGGTGTGCATGTCCACACGAATTCACAAACACACACAAGGTCACAAACGCGCACACACACACACACACACACACACACACACACACACCACAGATCCCCCAGCCCAGCCCATTGCCCGCGCCCTCCCTCCGCTCCCCCTACCGCCGTCTCTTTGAGTCTCAGCCCAATAGTGCCACAGCTACACACACGGCCTCGCCTGCTGATCCGCATTCACCCCCCCTCCCTAGCCCCAAGGACTCCTCTCCTACAGCTGCCATCAGCCACCCAGCCCCCTACACACACATAGGTGAGCCACTTGTTGTTGAAGGTGCTGAAATAGTCGACCATGTTTATATCACACTACATACAGCAAACTCCAACGCTGACGAATCAAATTGAAGGATATTTGGCACACACACACATACACACACACAACGTGCAAACGATAAAACGCACACAGCTCACACACATTTACGCTTTCTTGCACAGGCCACCCATCCCAGCCCAGCAGCGGGGTCAACAGCCCTCGGCAAGGAATTGGTGCAGCACCTTTCAGCAAAGTGTGTCCTGCCATTGAACATGCACTTGCTGCTCAAGAAAACGTGAATAATGGCCCAGGCTCTCTCACTTTGCCCCTCCCGCCGTGTGCCCCGCAAATCTTTTCTCCCCCCTCCCCGTCACACAACATTCACGACACTGAGGGCATGCACGCACACGGCACTGAGGGCGCACGCACACCATTCACACAAGGGGAGGGAGACGCAGCAATAGTAGGACCCCTCTCCAAAACTGCTCAATTGCTGAGGAACAAGGCTGCTGAAAACGGCTGCGACGCTGCCAGCACCTTGGACTCTCGCACAGGGGCTTGCAACGCAAGGAATGAGGCCGGCAGCTGCAGCGGCAGCAGTAGCAGTCTGAGGAGTTTGTGCAGCAGCACATGCAGCACACAGAGCAGCAGTCACAACCAATCTGGCTGTGCCCCCATCTTTCCGAACAGCAGCAGCAGCTGCAACGGATCCTCCCCTCAGCTGCACGACGCTGCTGCCATGGTGCGTGGGGCTTGCTTCTGTGTTTGTGGCTGCCCCTGCAACGTTTATTTCATTTATTATGTGTTGCTCCTTCTTTCCTGCCTGCCAGGGTGACCCTGCTATGTGGTTTTGTCGTTTCTCTTAGCTGCACGATGCGGGTGCAGTGGCGGATGGAATCTAGGGTGGATTTTAGGGTGGAGTTTCCTATGTGCTTTTTGTCTGGCAGTCCTTTCTCCTGCGTTGCAACAGCTTGATTCAACAGCCGCTTCACAGCCCCCTGGACTTCTCACCTCCTTGTCACTCTTATCTGTGTGCACCCATACTGCTTCTCTGTTCCTACACTTTGCTGCCAATGTGTCTCATTTCTCTGCCTCTCACCTCCCAACTCCCACACTCCCTCCTGTTCCAAAACTTTGCTGCCAATGAGCCTCATTTATCTGCCTCTCACCTCCCAACTCCCACACTCCCTCCTGTTCCAAAACGTTGCTGCCAATGAGTCTCATTTCTCTGCCTCTCACCTCCCAACTCCCACACTCCTTCCTGTTCCAAAACGTTGCTGCCAATGAGTCCCAATTATCTGCCTCTCACCTCCCAAGTCTCACACTCCCTCATCCCTCTATGACACCCTGTGACACCCTTCAAACATCTGCAAATTTAACACCGCCGCCACCAAGTATTAAGTCTCATTTCCCTGCTTCCCAGCTCCTTGAACCGCACACTTCCTCATCACATCCATACACCCACAACACCCCAACTCCCACACAGGCCGCAGCAACCGAAACCACAGCAGCAACAGCAACAGCTGCAGCACCCCTGCAGTTGTTACCCACACCGCCTGTGATGGCACCTGTGACGGTACCTGTGACGGCACCTTTCACAATGATGATGGTGGCGCAGGCTGCACTACCATGCTGCAGGTCTCCTCAAGTCATCGCCCCGTTCATGTTCAGCAAGCAGGTGTGTGGGCAGGAGAGGGGGGAGTTCAATATAAAGTGGGGGTGGGAGTAGGTGTGGGTGGCAGAGGACATTAAGGTGATTTTGATGAGGGTGGGGGTATGGGCGCAGGCGCAGGCGTGGGTGGGGGTGGGGTTGAAGGAAGGGGGACTGTGTGGGTGGACTTTTGCTCTCTGCCCAACGACGGTGATACTCCGTATTCTCCTCGGCGCGAGGAATGGATATGCCTTTGTATAAATCTGACGCTTTTGTACACTCATACACACGTGCAGACACACGCACACACACATGCACATGGATAACTGTATGGAGCCGACATTCTTGTACACACATACACACTTGCAAACACGTACACTTGCAACACATACACACTTGCAAACACAGACACACTCGCAAACACAGACACACTTGTACACATACACACTTGCAAACACAGACACACTTGCAACACAGACATACTTGCAAACACAGACACACTTGCAAACACAGACACACTTGAAAACACAGACATACTTGCAAACACAGACACACTTGCAAACACAGACACACTTGAAAACACAGACACACTTGCAAACACAGACACACTTGAAAACACAGACACACTTGCAAACACAGACACACTTGCAAACACAGACACTCTTGTACACGCAGACACACTCGCTAACACGGACACACTTGCAAACACAGACACACTTGCAAACACAGACACTCTTGTACACATACACACTTGCAAACACAGACACACTTGCAACACAGACACACTTGCAAACACAGACACACTTGCAAACAAATACACACTTGCAAACACAGACACTCTTGTACACATACACACTTGCAAACACAGACACACTTGCACAGACACTCTTGTGCACGTATACACACTTGCAAACACAGACACACTTGCACAGACACTCTTGTACACATATACACACTTGCAACACATACACACTTGCAAACACATACACTCCTGTACACACATACACACTTGCAAACACATACACACTTGCAAACACAGACACACTTGCAAACACAGACACTCGTGTACACACATACACACTTGCAAGCACACACACTTGCAAACACATACACGCAGGCCCCCGCCCTCCACCCCGCCCTAACCCCACTTTCCCCTGCAGCCTCCAGCGCGCCCTCCAGATCAGGCACAGGAGGCTCCTCGCTCGCTGCGACCGTATCCCGCTTAGAAAGGGAGCAGGAGGAAGAAGAGGTGGAGCGGGAGATGGAGCAGGAGCAGCTGCTCCAGATCTGGGTGCCGGCTGGCACAATGAACAGAGACAGCAATGACAAGCCTGAGGCTGCCAACCACTTCTTTCCTACCCCTGGTGGTGGAACTGGTGCTGGTGCTGGTGATGTGCTGCCTATGGGTAGGCAGCTCCCTGCAGATGTGCCCTCACGCATCGCCTCTTCTGTGGCTGTGCGTAACGCCGATGGTGATCTAGGAGGAAGGTGAGCATGCTCTTACGGTGGTGGTGTGCAAGCACGGAACGTAAGAGAATAAGGGAAGATGCTTACGACGCTTCTTTGCATTTGATGAAGTAGCCCATCCAGTGATCACTTAGGTTATGCTATAGAGCAACACACATGCTCACACACATTCACTCACTCAAACATACACACGTTTTCACACACAGAAGTGTTGGATTGGGCCACACACTTGGCGCACACTGTGATGCCTGCCCCTCTCTGACCTCCACTGCCAACCTCATGCTAACGTAAGTTTTTCTTTTTCATCTGCTTACTGGCGCTCGTTGCTAAAGCCTTGCAAGCATGCCTGTATGCGCTCGCACACAAACACACATGCACACATATACACACACACACTCGTGCATACACATACACAAGCACACGCACTTCCGAACAAATGTATGCACACAGGCTGCACTGCGAGTACTCCCTAGGGCCAGAAGCACTGAAAGTTCTGCTGGAGGAGGTGCAAAACAGGAGCAGCTCACCTACCAAAAGTGGGTGTGGGTGGGTGTGTAAGTGCATTGACAGCTGTATTGCACGAATGTTTGCATGGCGCCGCGCCCAGACGTGCACCTCTATACACGAGTACAGCCGTACACGCGCGCACATACGCACACAAATGCACACGCACACGCACACGCAGGCCCCTCCTTCTCCTTCAGTGGGGCCGGCAGCTTGAGCAGCTTGAGCAGCACGATCAGCCCCTCCTCCCCTCCTCCAGCAGCTCTGCTGGTGTTCCCCATTGACCCAAGCATCAGTGAGGGGCCCCTGCTACCTGTGGGCACCACCCCCCTTGTCATCCCAGGTGGGCAGGGCCAGCTGTTGTGCACTGATCAATGATACGTTATCATACGTCTATGCCCATTTCAGGGTTAAGGTGTAGGGGCTGTAGCCTGACCTAAAAACCCATAGAATATGGGTTGTGTGTATATGTGTATACCTACCGTAGCATGGCCATAGGTTTACTCAACTCCTGCAAATCTATGCACCGTGTTTAGGATGCTGACGGATGGGGCATGCTGTTGCAGATGTGTATCCTGGGTTGCTCTGCTCCTTTGTGGTAGCTACTCCCCGGATGTGCTGAATATACTGTTTGAAGTGCATGTGTTTAAATAAAGACTAACCTGGTGTGTGTATATATATACACCTAGTTGCGTCCATGTCAGATCCGACTTGCTGCCTGACTTGAGGAGTGCAGTGTGTGGCTTTGTTGATGGCCCTGGGGGGAAGCCCATTGAGGCCCTGACCTGTACCTAAGCATAAAGCCCCCACTTTCAGAAGGTTCAGTGCATTGGCTGTGGGAAAGAAAAACTTAAAGTCAGTTCTAGCCAAAGCCCTGCCAAGAGTGTGACCCACTGGCACGTTTAAGAACAGACTGCAAGCAACCCTCTCCCTTCCTTCCTTCATCCTTATTTCTTCAGAGGGCGTAAGGAGTTCTTTTAATGTCATATTTCGAAGTATTGTGATGTATGGATGTTATGCAGACCGTCTCGTGCCCTGATCCTCCTCAAATCCAACATCATCATGATGGTCGTGCTGTATAAATTATTATACCACAAGATGTACCTTAGGTGTAGCATTGCCACCTTGCGTCCAATTCCTCAGGCACCTGCGGCCCGGTCCTTGTGGCGGCTCCTCTTGAGCTGGAGCACGTGCTCAGCTCAGCCAATTGCCCCTCTCCAAGCCGAGTGTGTGGTGCACTGTCTGCCGCTACCTCTCTCGCTTCCACACCACGAGCAGTGGCGGCAGCGGCAGCAGTGAGCACCCAGGCAGGCAAGCCCGCCTGCAACACAGTGTGGCAGCAACTGCAGGTGTGTGTGTTTGTGTGTTTGTGTGTGTGTGTGTGTGTGTGTGAGCGCGCGTGTGTGCGTGCAGTGAGCGTGCAGGTTTGCAAGCCTGTCTGCAACACGGTGTGGCAGCAGCTGGGTGTGTGTTTGAGCAAGGATGAGAGTGGATGGGTGCAGTGGGCACTCAAATAGGCAAGCCTGCCTGCATAACAGTGTGGCAGCACCAGGTGTGTACATATGTGGGTGTGCGTGTACATATGTGCGTGTACATATGTGTGTGTACACATATGGGTGTGAACATATGTTTGTGTGTGTACATGTGTATGTGTGTGTACATCTGTGTGTATGTAATAGAGTGGAAATGGCTGCGTTTGGTGGGCGCAACAGTACAGCAGCACAGCGTAGGATTAGAAAGTGCGTTGCTGGTCTGCGTGCTGTTCTTTCTCTTCCTCTTCTGCTCTTGCCATGACTCAAGCTACATCGTTCTCATCTTTCTCTCTCATCATTCTCTCTCATCTTTCTCATCTTTCTCATCTTTTGCCATTACTCAAGCTGCATCTTTGTCATTACTCAAGCTACATCTTTCTCAACCTCTTCTGCTTTTGCCATTACTCAAGCTACATCGTTCTCGACCGCACTGAGAGAGTGCCTCACATATTTGTAAGGTCTCTGTGGCTTTAACCTTGATGCACTGAGCTCTGTACACGCTACAGTTACGCTGCACGCACTGAGCTCTATAAATGCCACAGTTACCCTGCACGCACTGACTCCATGACCCACAAGTTGAACCTTACCCTTACGCATACCACACGCACACACCACACACACACACCACACACACACACACACACCACATGCACACACACATGCACACGCACATGCACACACACACACTTTATTGTTTGCAGCAATGCAACGGGTTGGCTCTGCAGGCTCACCAGCAGCAGAAACCGCTCCTACCGTTCCGGCCCAGCTCCTGTCCCCCAGAGCACAAGTGAGTATTGCCTGTCATGTTAGTACCTGTGTGTAAGAAAAGGTGTGTTACCTGGTTGGTAAGGGGAAAAGGGCTGTACCTGGTTGGTAAGGGGAAAAGGGCTGTACCTGGTTGGTAAGGGGAAAAGGGCTGTACCTGGTTGGTAAGGGAAGAAGGGCTGTACCTGGTTGGTAAGGGTAAAAGGGCTGTACCTGTTTGGTTAAAAAAAGGATGTACGATTAGCACAGGGAATGCCTTTTATCACCCAAAACAGGGGTTTAAAGAAAGCCTTTTAGCCACCCCACCGTCTCTCAGAGGTACCTCTTGGACCAAAGTCATAGCCCAGACGTGTATAAAGGGCTCAAGATACACGTGCCAGCCTTCAAAACATTTGCAAATTAAAATTACGGGAACTGCCTACCATGAACTTACTGTATGGCCGTAGCCAGGTTACACTTCACTTTATCACTTCTGCAGCGTACGCCACATGTACATGCGTGCAAGTGTCATGTGTGTATGTATGTTTTTGGCATACCCTACGTCAACAAAGAAAACTAGAGGGTCGGCCTCGCGTCATCTTCATTTTTCGCTTTCAGAGCTCTGTAATGCGTGATGGCATAATCTGGAGAATGTCTCTAAACTAGGGTTGGCCAGAGACATGTATATACACCGTATATGACCGTGTATTTGGTGATTTCCCTGCTAAAAATACCTTATATCTTTTATACACCGTATATATATGGTTCTTACCCTACTTTAAACCCTTGACTGGAGCCTCGTCTCTCTGCGCATTAGAGCACGACATCATCATCTGTGCAGGCCTCTCTGCGCATTGAAGCTTGTCATCATCTCCTGCACAGGCTTTTCCTCTATCCCTTCCTGTCGTGCATGGGCACACATAATTTTACAACTTCCAATAAAACCATACACCTACGCACACCACGCACACAGGGATGTCCTGGGGTTTGTTAACCTCCCGCCCCTCAAACTCCCAGGGCCTCGCTGCCCCCTTAACAGGCGGGGCATGCTCAGCACAAACGCACGTGTGCACGTGCCCAGCCTTCCACAGCAGCAACAGTCATCGCCCCCCCCGCAAGATCCTCAGCACGTGGGCGCCCATTCCCGGCCTGCTGCGCTGCAACCCGAGCAGGCACAGCACGCTCTGCACGCTCAGCGTCAGCCTAGCTCGTGCACCGGCTCCGACCTGTTTGAACAAGACCTGCAGCCTCTGCCCCCCTCCCTGTCCACCCTGAATATCACCACACGGCTTCCTTCATCAAAGGAAGCTGCGACACCACCACCATCATCAAAGGCAGCAGCAGCACTGCTTCCTTCAGCAAAGGAAGCTGCGCCACCATCACCATCATCAAAGGCAGCAGCCACAGCTGCAGCAGCAGCACTGCCTCCGTTCCTTCCAGGTGCGTCCGCACCCCCCCCACCCATAGCCACCCCCTCTCCCACCGCCAGAACCACTGCAAACGCTGCGGCCGCACGCGCAGCAGCAGCAGCAGCTATCACGGCAGGAATTGCACAAACCTCAGCCACAACAACCACAACCCACGCAGGAGCCCTGCCCCC
>Ga0307942_1002875_pt1 | contig 13989 bp, 17 predicted proteins | sample OrgLakmetagen175_FD_201846 | JGI IMG/M metagenome (GOLD analysis project Ga0307942, IMG submission 201846) | Saline water microbial communities from Organic Lake, Antarctica - #175 | ecosystem: Environmental > Aquatic > Non-marine Saline and Alkaline > Saline | place: Antarctica: Organic Lake...
CATACATACATACATACATACATACATACACACACAAACACACATACACATGTGCGCACACACAAGCAAGCACACACACTACCACACATACATGATCGTACGTTCTACGACTAGCATACGCAACAGGTATCATATGCTGCATCTCTTAAGGTTGGCCAGAACTATTTATACATACGGTGTATACACGGTTAACTTGGCAAGGGAAATGCCATATATATACGGTAATATACGATGTATATACCGGTTATATGCGGTGTATATATATATATACGGTTCTGTCCAACCCTGTGCCCCTCTGCTACAGAATGTGCTCCTATATTGTCAATGCAGGTGCGTCTGGCTGTGGATCGCAACACAGACCTGGCTTTGTTTGGCGGCCGCTGTGAGGTGCTGATCCGTTACGATGTAGGCTTTGATGATGATGGCCACATCCAGGCTGTAGACATGGCCTGCATCACCATGGTGGGTGTAAGTGTGTGAGACGTATTTGTGGCGGTGAGTTTGAAACGCATGGAAGCCTGCATAGTGCATGAGACGTATTTGTGGCGGTAAGTTTGAAACGCATGGAAGCCTGCACAATGGTGCGTCAGAATCACAATGGCGCGAGGAGTGTGCTTTTTGTGTGTCTTGAAGTGGATTCCATGTTATTTCAGATGTGTGGTAAAGCAGGTTTGACGTGGGGATGGTGGCTTTACCACAAACTTATTCGAATGCCAGGACTTGCATTTGAACGGCATGGGTGTCTACACCTTGGTCATTGGCAAGCTGTACGCCACACGCCTTCCAACTGTTTTACTTGCACAGCATTGTAAGCTGGCAGAGCATTCATTTTTGGTACACCATACAACAATACACACACCTTGCTCACGCAGGGAGGCGCGTACTCCAGCTACTCCCACTTCGACGCGTTTGGCATGGCCAGCATCGCTGACAGCGTGTACGCCATTCCAGCCTTCCGAGCCCAGTACCAGCACGCACGCTGCAACCTGCCCACACGGACCACCGTCAGGTGTGCCACGTTCTCCATGTAATCACTGCTTTGATTAATTTTAACGGACGAGTTTCTTACGCGTACACTGCAACCTGCCCACACAGACCATCGTCAGGTGTGCCACGTTCTCCATGTAATCACTGCTTTGATTAATTTTAACGGACGAGTTTCTTACGCGTACACTGCAACCTGCCCACACAGACCATCGTCAGGTGTGCCACGTTCTCCATGTAATCACTGCTTTGATTCATTTTAACGGACGAGTTTCTTACGCGTACACTGCAACCTGCCCACACAGACCATCGTCAGGTGTGCTACATGTCTATACAATCCCCGGCTTCAATATCTTTAACGGATAGAGCAATTTTAGAATGCCAACCTTTAGGTATTGCTGGAGAAACAGCCTGGTGGCATGTTTGGAGGACACACGTTTTCCTTGTGAAAGTTTTGACAAGGAAAACGTGTGTCATCGATACATGTGCACAAGAAACGCGCAGATCAAATACATATGGGTATCTGGCCCATCGTGTACATGATTCATGTACATCATACATACACGCAAACCTGGCAACCCTGATTCTCAAAAGGAAATCGATGTGGTCTAGCTAGGAACTGCGACCACAGCCAGGGGGTTAAAGGAAGTGAAGGTCTGTGAGTCTGTTCCCATTTAAGCACTCAAAGTCCACAGTTGTGTTCTTAGGCCACTCAAGCCAACAAATAAGAATTCCTCTTTTTTGATATTTTTCCCCTCCACACACAGGCAAGGAGCAAGCAGTGCTGGCGGCATTTGTGTGTTTCAATTGCTGTCCATTTTGTCAGTGCCCAACAATTTTTTTACTTGCCTTGTGTGCTAATCTGCTCTCTTGCCTTCTATTGCTGTATTTCCTTGAGTTGCTGTGTGGCCTTTAATGTAGCACGTGGTTCAGGCTGCTGCGAAGCCTTATAACGCAGTGTGACCCCTGTTGTTGCTGACCTACTGCCTTCAACTGCTATTTGATCGTCAATCGCTGTGCTGCTGCGAAAAAGCCTTATATGCAGTGATTTGTTGGATTTGTCAGTCACCATGCATGGTTTATTGCCACTATGCATGGATTCCTAGCCACTACGTAGCCACCATGCATTTTGCAGTGGTTCGTTGGACCGCTGCGTGGCCCGTGATGCCGCACATGGCAGCATTACTGATTCGGGCAGCTTTGTGTGATTTGCATTTGTTTGAAACAGACTCATACGCACACAGCTCATACGCACACAGGGGCCCAGGTGACTTTCCAGGCATCCTCATCATAGAAAACATTGTTGAGCATGTGGCGGCATCATTACATTTGGACCCTGAACTAGTGAGGATGAGGAATTTCTGGCCTCCCCCCCCTGGCTTCAACATCCCTGGTGCGTTTCTACGATCCACTCCTCCCTGTCTGTGTAAGACATGCGCGTGCCATAGCATGTGTGTGTGTGTGTGTGTGTGCTGTGTATGGAACTACCGTCACCCAGCCCTGCATTACCAGTGTGTGTGCTTAAGTGTTCCAGTGGGCTCACTTGCACTCACATTCAATGTCCTGCCTGGCTCACTTCCACAATGAGATCAGCGGCATTCATCACGCTCACACGTGCACACTGTAGGATGTCCTGCCGGTTTGCCAGGGCTACAAGATGTGCAAAGAGAGGGGGACCTGGCTGAGGGTGAGTTTATGTAGGTCATACTACTTTTCTTGTTCAACAGCTGTGCTAGGAGAATGAGACCTGACTGAGGGTGAGTTTAGAGGCACTGTGCCCAACTAGTTCTAGCAATTGTCTAAAGAGAGGGGGATCTGGCTGAGAATGAGTCAGGAGGCACTGTGGCCCACTAGTTTTTTTTATGTAACAAATGAGCATTGAAGGGGGCACATAGTGAGCTTGAAAGTAGATTGGGTCAAACGCGGCTGTGTGGCCCGTTTGTTCTGTGTGATCTTTACCATTGTGCGGTTTATGAACAGGTGTGCAGTTCTACTCATGTTTGCATGCATCTTTACTTGTAGCGTATCTGCGTATCTGAGGTGTGCAACGAGGGGAGGGTTGGAATGAGGGTGACATGAAGCAAACATGTGTGTGTTTGTGTGCGTGAGTGTGTTTTTTTTGTATGTGTGTTTGCGTTTGTGTGTGATGAAGCAAACATGTGTGTGTGACAAAAAGCAGAACGCATGTGTGTGTTTGTGTGTGTGACTTTGTCTGCATTCAGTTTGCAGTAGGCATGTCTTTGTAGTGCTCCAAAGTAGTCAAGCCTAGCCATACTCCTACACACCACAGAGGCAGCTTTTGTTTTTGATAACTGTTTGGCTGGGACATATAGCTTGAGCTTTCTTGGCTAGTACTTTGTTCCTGACGATAAGGGCAGGGCAGTAGTGTTCTTTCCGTAGGTATCCAACTGTGCTTGTTTATGTGGTGCAGTGTTGGTACAGTGGTGGTACAGTGGTGGTACAGTGGTGGTATAGTCTTGGTACAGTGATGGTGCAGTGTAGTACAGTGGTGGTACAGTGGTGGTGTAGTGGTGGTATAGTCTTGGTACAGTGGTGGTATAGTCTTGGTACCGTGGTGGTACAGTGGTGGTACAGTGGTGGTGCAGTGGTGGTGCAGTGGTGGTGCAGTGTTGGTACGGTGGTGGTATAGTGGTGGTACAGTGCAGCAGATGGTGTGACAGGGTGCCCTTTTGCAAAATACGTAGCTGTGGCAGGTCAAGTGAAAAACCTTGATACCAGGGTCTGATTAATCCTGAGTGGAGCAACGTGCTTTCCAACTCTCATTGCAATCATTGTTACCCATTGCTGATTTTGCTGCTGCCCTCAACACATGCACACACACACTCCTCTTTGTAGGCAACAGGCCAGCTGAGGCCTTGACCAGTACAGGCAAACCATACAAGGTGGAGCACTACACGGTGCCACGGATATGGCAGGTGAGTGTAATAGAGATTGTGTGTGGGTGTGTATGTGTGTGGGTGTGTGGGTGTGGGTGTGGGTGTGGGTGTGCTCAAGTATGCATGTGGGTGTGCATGTGCGTGTGCGTGTGTGTATGCATGTTACTGCAAGCATGTGTGAGCACATATTTGTTTCAACATGAGCACGTGGGCATTTAAAAAGGGTCAGACCCAAAAAAGCCACAGCTATTAATGAAGCTTGATTGGAAATGGTTTTTGCCGTTGTGCTCTTTTTATCCATTTTGTTGCAGATGCTTCATTTGTATTGACTTGTGGTTTAAAATCACCACTCCTATTGCTTGTGTGAGGGGTTGGCCAGAATCGTATATGCACACCGTATATGACCGTGTGTGTGGTGATGTCTCTGTTTAGAATACCGTATATACACCATATATATATATATATACATATATGTATATATGTATGGTTCTGGCCAACCCTACGTGTGTGTATTAGGCACTTTAGACGTGTTGCTGCCCTTATACGGTGCCTGTTGTGATGTAAAAAAGTGAGGAAAAGAGGTGTATCAGTGCTCAATTGTAGCCATACTTCCGTATCTCCAAATGCTCGTCTTTTTATCTTTATCGGTTTGGGCGACACAGTGTTTTTGCACACACACACACACGCACACACACACACACACACACACACACACACACACACACACACACACACACACACACACACACACACACACACACATACACATGTTGCATTCAGCTCTGAGCATTCAGTGCTTCTAAAAGCAACAAAAAACTTGTGTGGCAAAACTCGGGCTTTTTTGCAGAGTGCACTCGTCACTTTCGTTTCTCCCTTACTAATCTTACAATCTCTGTTGCCCTTGCATCTGGTCGCACAGGAGCTGAAAGCTAAAACGAACTTTGAGGCAAAGAAGGCTGCTGTAGAAGAGTTCAACGCTAAGCACCAGTGGCGTAAGCGAGGCCTGAGTATGGTGCCCAGCACGTGAGTTTGATATTACAACAGAGTAATGGAGTTTGAAGTTCATGGAAAAGGTAAAACTGGTTGCAAGAACCGGTGGCCTAAGCAAGGCCTGAGTATGGTGCCCAATACGTGATCTTAAACCATCTATCAAAGCTTTGTGCAGCAGACAGCCTAAAAACATTGCTGATCCCTGGCACTTTCATTACATGTTACGAGGACACAGGTACAGCCTGCACACTGGCAAAAAGAGCGCGCTGGTGCACGTGTTCGGTGATGGCAGCGTGGGCATTATCCACCCGGGTGCTGAAATGGGGCAGGTGTGTGTGTGTTCCGTGATGGGAGTTTGGCATCATCCACGCAGGTGCTGAGATGAGGCAGGTGCGGCAAGCAATACCTACCTACCTAGCATTCAGATTGTGACCATCACATGCTGAAAATCTGTTCAAAACTACACACACTCACACTCTCACACACATTGAAGTGTGTGTTTGCCCGATAGTTCACACGAATCCTTTGTTGACATGAACCTGCTGCTGCGTGTTCAACCTGCACATGTGCAGGGCCTTACGGTCAAAGTCCTTCAGACTGCTGCGTACGAGCTGAGCAAGGTGTGTAGCACATAGAGGGGGGGATCACATAGAGGGAGGGTGCACATAGAGGGAGCACTTAATGATGTGTACAGCACATAAAGGGAGGGTGCACATATAGGGAACACATAGGGAGGTGTATAGCACGTAAAGGGAGGGAGCCAGAGAGGGAGGGATCACATAGTGAGGTGTATAGCACATAGATGGAGGGAGCCAAAGAGGGAGGGAGCACATATTGAGGTGTGTAGCACATAAAGGGAGGGAGCTTAAAGGGAGGGAGCACATATTGAGGTGTGTAGCACATAAAGGGAGGGAGCTTAAAGGGAGGGAGCTTAAAGGGAGGGTGCGTAACATAGAGGGAGCACTTAGAGGGTGTCTTGAATACCAGTGATTGTACTCAGTGTCACTTGTGTGTGTACACATCCTCTTTGTTTCCTCTTTATCTCTCTCTCTCTCTCTCTCTCTCTCTCTCATTCACACACACACACACACACACACACACACACACACACACACACACACACACACACACACACACACACACACACACACAAACACACACACAGAAATGCACACACAACCCTTGTCCACCGTTGGGTCTGGTACTTTAAGCTTCCAGGCACTACCTGCATCGTTGCTTCCCCTACCCCTGAAATTCGTGTGTATGCATGTGTCTGTGCCATCTACTTCATTGTAGACACGCACACACACACACACACATACACACATACACACATACACATACACACACGACGTGTATACACTCAGTATCCTTCTTAGTTGAATGCCACACTCCTCTTTTAATTCTACCTTTTCCAATGTTCATACTCTCCATTTCCGATCTTACCTTACCTCGTGACGTTTGTGCAGGCGCTGCCAGAGTCTCAGCGCCCCCTGTCTTTGAGTACCGTGCGTGCGCTTGACCCCTCGACGCACGGCCTTCCGCACTTCAGCCTCACAGGGGGATCTACGACCAGCGAGCAGGTGGGGTGCACGAGCGTATTTGAGTAACAAGAAATGGACGCGCGATCGCGTTTGAATATCGAGAAATGAAAATGTCGAGCAGAGTACTATCAAGCAGGAGGAAGGCATTGGGGGAAAAGACAGAACAACATGACGTGAAAATGCTGAGAAACAATAAGCGGTGGTAACGGAGGGGTTTTGTGTGTGTGTGTCTGTGTATGTGTCCATGGCCAGCGTATGTTTGTCAGACTTTGTATTATAATTGCCTCCTGTGTGTTGTATTATAATTGCCTCCTGTGTGATTAGGATATTGGATCGAGGAATGTTTTGTGTATGCATGCTCACCTTCAGTGTTAAGGGCGGCTCTTCTGCCAGCGGGCAGGTGGGCTGTGTGAATGTGTGTCATTGTGAGGTATATATACACTGGGAAACATACATGCCTGTCATACAAGTGTTGCTTCTTTATTATTGGAGATATGTACACTTGGAAACATACATGCCTGTCACGCAAGTGCTGCTTCTTTCTTATTGGAGGCTCCTTTGACCAGCAAGAAGGTGGTATGTGTCTCTCAGTGACACAAAAGACACATTTGCATGTACTACTTTGGTCGTGAGGTTCCGCACCAACAAGTGACGTCTGTCAACATTCAATAATGTGATAAGCACTAACACAGAAGTGCACACGAGCACTTGCACACACATGCATGCATGTACACTTGCATGCACAAGCACCCACACGCAATTGCACTCAAGCACTAGATTACACATATAGACAGGAGGCTTGTACACATTCTAACAGCCCCACCCAGCATGCTCTGTGCACTCCTACTCTGTGAAGAGCATTTGCACATGTTGAGTGTAGCACATAATGCACACACAAAGCACATACAAAGCAAGTGCGCTTACACGTGTGTATGCGTGTGCATACGATTGCACACGCGCACGAGGGTACATGCATGTGCGTGCGTACATGCATGGTAGTGCACTCAAGGAAGATATTCCTCTTTGTGTGTGCAGGCGTGTGAGGCAGTGCGCCTGGCCTGTCGCCAGATCGTGGAGCGCTTGTCTCCCTTTGCCGAAGACCTGAAGGGCACGGAGTTTGGCTGGAGCACTCTAGTGGGAAAAGTCATGAGCGGGATGGCCGGCATGTCTCCCAAGGTAGGTAATTTTTTTTGCAAGCAGGGTATTTAAATAATCTTCAAGTGAAAGTGTAAATGTATATCTATGTACCGTACAGAGATGTACAAAAAAATTAGTTTTGCAAATTCCGCACCCAATCCGCACCCCTTTCAATAATTATTATTATCCTATCCACACAAATCGGCAAGGCCAAACAACCCCCCACCACAAGTGGCCCCAGACCTTACCATTGCTTCATTACATGCATAAAAGTTACTTTTGCAAAAGATATTGACCACAGGGTGGGCTGTAGCCGCCCTCTGCATGCAAACGTAAGCCTGGCAGGTTGGTACCACCAAGCAAGAGTTGTCAAACTGCTCAAATAACTGACTGCACTCTAGTTGCTCATTCCAAGTAATCGTTCCAACTCTGTGTTTGCGCGCAACTCGCACAACTTGTGCTCAATCATCTAAATTCAACTATCTAGTCCATGCCCTCTCCCTCCTTGGGGGGCTCTTTCTCGCTCATGCCCCTAAAATCTCTTGGAAGTAATTCATTTTCACTAATCCGCACCCAATCCGCAGCCCAAAAATACTTATTTTAATTTCTGTCCGCAGTTAGCCGCACCCCTCAAAAACATTATTTTTGCCGCGTGATATATTCTCTGTACGGTATATATAAACATTGGTATGTAAGCAGTGAAGGCACTTAGGGTTAGGTGGTAAACACAATTAGAGGGGACTCGTGTCTTTCTTGTTTGCGTGTTTACTGGGCTGTTTGCGTGTTTACTGGGCTGGGGTTCCATAAAAGGTTTGCCGGAAAATGGTAGAAAGGGTCGAGAAGTGTTTTCAGGTGGGGTGTTTCCACGAAAGGAAAAGCTTTTTGAATCGATTTTGGCCTTAGTAACTCATATTCTCAAAAATATGATGTGGGTGCGTCAGCAATATTTAGCTCGGTTTCAAATTCTCTAATGCACTGGCAGTATTCCCATCAGCCAAAGCATAGGTATCTGAGATAGGGGCTCAGCGTGGTTTGGACTTAGAAGAGACGAGGCTAAGGCGGCGCAATCACTCATCTGAGGCTGCATTCTCTTTTCTGACTTTTCCCGACTTTCCTTCAAGTTTTCCACTTGGGTTTGTTTTTTTAGTACAGCGCTCATGATTGCACTGCAAATATTTTGCTATTTGGAAGAAACTTTTGCCCGGCCTTTTTTTCCAGACCTTTTTTCCTGTTCGTGGAATAAAAAAAGTGGAAAACTTTCCAATATTGGCAAAAACAATCTGCCTTGGAAATGCGCCGCTATGCAAGCAATTTAGCTACTGTGTGTTGGTACCTTTTTTGGCTATCACCATTACTGTCATTCCTGCCTGGTCATACCACAAATTATTCGTGGCTGGCTGTGACACACAAAGTTATGGCTGTGACACACAAAGCCATGGCTGTGACACACAAAGCCATGGCTGTGACACACAAAGTTATGGCTGTGACACACAAAGCCATGGCTGTGACACACAAAGCCATGGCTGGGACACACAAAGCCATGGCTGTGACACATAAAGGCATGACTGGTGCCAGGTCACTGGAAGGGCAGGGACGACCTTTTAACACACAACTCGTCTTCTTTCATGTTCAGAAGAGCCGTTTGATGGCGAAAAGGTCTTGCTCGCAACACACTTTCCAGAGGTTACAGATTAAGCCATCTGACAAAATGTGTGACTGCTTTGCTGTAACACACCTAAACCCTGCTGTCCCTTTGCCTGACTTTCGAGGGCTGCTTTCCGCACATAAGATTCTTCTTGATCAGACATATGCAGTTCTTGGTTTTATTTTTCTTACTGATTAGTCTTAAGCACTGGCAGTACAAAATATGGTAACAAAAGGGAGTGCCTTGCAAATGGGTAGTCCGACCGTTCAAACCCAAGAACACTCAAAAGGCAACTCACACCTGTTTGCACACACACACACACATGCGCACACACACACAAATACATACACATACACACACAAACACTTCCTTCGCATATATCATCCAGGTTGCATTGACTTCGCATGCCCATGGAGGCTTGCCTGGATCCGGCAGCTACACCACTTATGGAGCAGCAGTGACAGAAGTAGAGGTTGATGCCTTATCAGGTTCGTGTTTATTAACTTATCAGGTTAGTATTTATAACTTCAGCACAAAACGGTAGCTGGAGCAAGGCACTTTTTTGCATTTCAGGATGCACGCGCACACACGCATACATACACTTACACATGCACGCACACAACCAGGTGCACACACACATACGCACTCACAAACAAACACACACACACACACACTTGCACATACGGTTGCATGCACACACAAAAACACGTGCATACAACCACATAGGCCACTATTACACACAAACACACATGTACTCGATATTTAGCTAGGAATTGGGACTGGAGAAGCAGATGTAATTGACTGGTAAGATAGGTAACTGCTATTGTTTTTTCCTCAAATCATGCACTTGCAAACGTTGCTTTAGATGTGTGCACTTGAACTCTTTGCAGCTCTGCAATCAGCTCCTACTTTGCTTGCAGGGCTGCACACATTCATACCAACAGGCAGCAAAAGGGTCAAATGTCATCAACCAGCAACGTGCGTGTGCTCTCCTTGCTGCGCCCCCCTAGAATCCCCACCAACATTTGTAGGGTTGGCCAGGACTAAATATATACGGTGTATACATGGTATTTTTGGCAGGGAAATCACCAAATATACGGTCATATATGCTGTATATATACGGTTCTGGCCAACCCGTGACTGTGCAATTGATCCAGGTCCAGGCAATTATTCCATGTGCAGGCGAGGCAATGTATCCAGGCAATGTATCCAGGCAATTGATCCTTGTGCAATTGATCCTTGTGCAATTGATTTAGGCAATTGATCCATGTGCAATTGATCCATGTGCAGGCGAGAGACGGGTGATATCTTCAGACATCCTGTTTGACTGCGGCAGGCAAGTGGGAAAAACGTGTGGCTAAGTGGGAAAAGCTTCGGTGTGTGGATGTGCTGTACACTGAGCATAGTATCGTAAGGAACAATTCCAACGTTATACTAGTAATGAACATCCTGTTTGACTGTGGTAGGCGGGTGTGGAAAAGCGTTTGGCTGAATGCGAGCACTTAATGGGTCAGTGTCCAGCAAGGAAAAGCTTCGACCTGGAAATCGAGCAATAGACACTACACATTCTTTTAATTATGGATCAAGAACAAAGTCAAGCCTGTTTACGTCAGAGTGCATCAAGATTTTTTTTGTGAGCTCACTCTAGACAATCTCACCAGGGGCACCAGGCAGCCTAATACCATTAAGCAAAACCTTGAGGTACTCTGTGTGGTGTCACCTTTACACCTTTGCCTCATTAATCATACTGTGTGTGATGTCGCCACCAGCTGCTTGTACAAAAGTTCCACATACGGACCTGACACCATCCAATGCAGAGGATAGAATTTGCTATCTGACTCAATCTTTGTGCTCTAGTGCATAAGGTGTCAACATAATTGTTTAATTTTGTCCGAAGGTGACGACCAGTGCCGCCTTCACTTCATTCCCATCTCCAACAGGACTGAAAGAATAGCAGGTCTCACAATCTCTCCTCCTCTTCCGCACCAAGCTGGTCTGTTTCCTGTTCAAACTAACTTTCTCCCACCAACTGTACTGCTCCAACCTGCCTGCCTCCCTACCTGGATGAATGACTGCTACCTCTTACCACAGCAGGGTGTGTTCTCATCCAAACACTGATCTAGTTGTATCACTCAATCTCCCGATTATTACGCACAGGAGCATCAACCCTGCCGTCGATCTGGGTCAAATTGAGGGCGCCTTTGTGTTTGGCATGGGCCTGATGCTCTCAGAACACATGGAGCATGATCGCTCCTCAGGTGCAGCACATGTCTGATATGCATCTTTTGTGTTTACTAAGAGTATAGAGGTGACTTCAGAAGTGGCGTTGAGACATAGAAAGCGGGAACAGTCAGCACAGAAACTCTTCGCATCAGCAAAAGAGATTACAAGAGTTATATTTGTGCTTCAATTTTCTGTGACCTATTATGTGAGTATGCTATGACCTCCCATGAGAACTTGTCCTTGCTCCTGCTATAAGTTTGTGCAACGTGTTTTGATGGTGTGCCATTGCCTCCCATGAGAGCTCATAATTGTTCCTGCTATAAGTACGCGCTCGATTCTACTTACAATGTCTGCAACATGTTTTGCTGGTATGCTGTGGCCTTCCATGAGGACTCATGCTGAATTCTACTCACAAACCCTGCGACTTGTGATGCAGGTGCCGTGACCTCCAATAGCACGTGGACCTACAAAGTGCCTAGCGTGACCTGCATCCCCGAAAGACTGTCTGTGTCTCTGCTTCGTGATTCGCCTTTGCATTTAGAGGTGAGGGGTTTGAGCTGTTGGCCCCTGCCTGCACTTCATGCCGCATGTTCTGAATGTGTTTCGTTTGTTCCTGTATGAAAATGGCTCCGCCACGAGTGTATGCTTACACAACCATCTGCATGTTTCAACTGTGATGTGAAGACCAGTGGTTGCCTGCATCACTCATTCTGTACGCATTTCACATTACATTAAGAAAGAGGTCGCGCACACGCGTGCCAAGCGATGTCCGGTATGCTTGGAGCAGTTACAGCTTCTACTTCACCCTCAAATGGCCCTCTAGATCCTTTCCTCCTGCAAATTTACGCCCAAAAGCATAGTCCAGCCATTATTAATGGATTTCTGTTTAAGGAAAAGCTTCTCCCATTCTATTCTGCCCTTGCGTGCAGCTGATATTTGCATGTATTTCACTGGTGTCAATTTTCCCTTATCTTTCAGGGACCCGTGAGCGCCAAAGCCTGTGGCGAACCCCCCCTCCTCCTCTCCTGCTCGGTGCTGTTCGCACTGCAGCATGCTGCACGTGCCGCCTCCATTGGCTCCTTCCACCAGCCTGCTCCCACCGCAGACTCGTACAGGTCAATGGCTGTACCGGCCACAGTACAGGCGGTGAAGGCTGCTTGTGGGTTGCGTTCGTTAGCTGAAGTGATCGGGCAGAGAGTGCCACTGAAGGTGGTGGGGTAGGAAGGATCTCTGGCCCGTCTGTTTGGCTGAAGCAATAAAGGGTGCATATAATTGCTAGGCCCTTTGAACTTATGGCACAGGCAACATCCTAGGAGCATTGCAAAATGTGTTGAGTATGACGCAGGGTTGTCGAACGTATTTTGTTGAAATAAAAGCACTCGTGGACCCCTGCAACACGGGGATTTATGTAAACGCAGCGATTGCATTGCAGCTTGACAAATGTTGCTCTGTAAGGGTTTTGGGAGGATTCTCTATTGGATATGTTGTACATTACAGTTTGCAACGTGCAAATGATATTGTTCCTTAATTGTTTCTCCAACGCGGGCAATCCAGTGTATTTTTATATTTTGGTTGAGTTACAAAGACGATGTGTCCTTTCCTCATGCTCCCTTTCTATTCTAGCAACAATGTAAATCCTTCTAACCAAGATGATTAAAGAAGTACGCAAGCAGTTTTGGGGCTACTAGGATGACGCCATCTAAGGTTGCTGTCTAGGAAAAACTCTGCTGGTGGCGATAAGGTGAGGTAAGGTTTAATCGCTATACATGCCTCTGGGGGACATCTGAGCAGAAGCTTGGACAAAGCCTGTAACCAAACCAAAAAGACACTAGAAACAAACAAGGGAAAAGGTTTAGGCATTCAACCACAAAATAGGCCACACCATACACAATATCTGGCTGGATCAAAAAGATCCACAAACGAGTTGGACTATCCTCATACTGAAGTGGAAAGACATGTCAAACAAAAGGCCACAGTTGAAATATGCGGTTGAAGCGGTTGAATTCAACCGCTCAGTGGCAAGTTGGTGGTGCTGTTTGCGAAGGCCGACAAGACGTGGTCGGTCTGCCCTCCGGGTGGCCCTGAACAGTGTGCCAGTCACGTTTGTCACAGACTCTCAGCTCATAAGGCCTTTTAACCCTGTCATGATGCATTATTTGGATCAGAAAGGCGAAGGCAAGAAAGTGCACTGCTGAGATCGTTGGAAATAATCCAAGCGAAGGTAGAGAGGCAACTTGTTAAACATAGGCTTGTGAATTCTTTTTCTGTCATCGCACCAGCCAAGAACAATTCCAAGGGGTACACCAAAATGTGTGTGATAAGTCCTATATCTAAGTGAGGAGTTCTCCTGTGCCACCATCTACAGTTCCAATGTATGAGGTGGCTCCAACTCTGGCAGTAGTTAGCTAAAAACAATTCCTTTGCTACACCCCTGGTGTGCGGGTCCGCCAAGGTACATCAATGGTTCAGGCACGGATTGTCCAACTTCTTGGTGTTTTACTTTTCGTCCTTCAGGACATGTAAAAATTGGAACGATACAGTGGGGTTAGCATGGCCCCCTTGGTGTTTT
>Ga0307942_1002876_pt1 | contig 13987 bp, 12 predicted proteins | sample OrgLakmetagen175_FD_201846 | JGI IMG/M metagenome (GOLD analysis project Ga0307942, IMG submission 201846) | Saline water microbial communities from Organic Lake, Antarctica - #175 | ecosystem: Environmental > Aquatic > Non-marine Saline and Alkaline > Saline | place: Antarctica: Organic Lake...
CAGGCACTTGAATGAGGCTGTAAATTGAGATCAGCCTGGACTACCCTCCGCAAAGTGTCACTATTGGTATTAAGCATACTATTGAAAAGCTTGACCGAAACCAGTAGAATTGCAACGGTTCATGTCCACATTCTCGAGGTACAGCCCAATTGGTGGTAGACTGCTTCACACCTTACGTGCCCTTCAGAAAATGCAAATGAAGCGTAGACAGCGGGCTAGAGAACTCCCTGCCTGCCTGCAAGAATTCAGTACCCCATACTTGACTACCATACATTCCAGCAGAAATAACATACGTCTTAGCGAGCCACAAAGAAGTGTGTGGCCTGTCTGCCAAAGCGTGTTCACGCACAAATCTACGTATCCTATAGGCAGAGGCAAGAAAAGGAGGGGCCGCGTGTTCAGCAGACTTAGCCATGTTCAAGGTCCTGTAGAAAACCATGCCCAAATACCTGAAAGAATCTTTGTGATGAAGGGTGGCACCGCCAACATCAAAAACAGGAACAATTTCACCCACGGAGTTGAAGTGCACAACTTCGGACTTGGAAGTGGAGCAACGCCAAGCAATGCTGGGAGCACCATTTGACCAAAGGCACTCGAAATTGCTCAATGGATACCTTGCATATAACTTAAAGGCAATTTTCTTCCACAGCCTCTTTGCCGTCCCAAAACTTTCAGGATTACGCGCAACTAGTCCTCTCCCAGCATCAAAAAGATGGTCTTATTTCAATGGAGAGTACACCACATACGCAACTTTTTGAATATTTTCGATGCCGTTCCCGCTGCGCTAATAACGGCTCCCCTCATTAGGATATCATTAGGAAAAAAAATGGGGTGTTGAACTTTGGGTCGAGGCGGACGGTTTCTTTTTTTATGAGAAACACGCCATTTTGTGTTTTCATCGTCCATTGGTGGGGAAATAAGCGAAGCGGCACCTAGGTGCCCCCCCCCCCGTGTGCACCCTGTAAGTAAGCAGGTGTTTAAATGAGAATGTACAAACACTTACTTCCTCACACAATACCATAGCACCAACAATTACAGCAAATGATGGCCCGAGTGGCTTATTAACCAGAGCAGTATATATGCACTGATTTATCGTGTTCGGTGTTTAGATGAGGTAGCGGGAGCGACCTCAAGTTCCAAATTTCACAAATTTGATTCGACCATTCTTTTTGGAACTCCTTCCAAACCCTTAATTACTCCTTGTAGCGTGTTTCAACCCCTGTCCAAAGCCCAACAGAAGGTAACCCGAAGTCCATTGGACAATGGTTCCAATAACAACGATAACCAGGACTACCTCGGGAGTCTACTGATATGCCCTGGAGAGTTTGTTAATAGGTGATCTGGATGATCTGAGGAAAAGGAGAGGTATATTACGTATTACATAAATAAAAATATCATTAACCTCACATGTATGACTGGCCGTCTATCTGTTCACATATTCACATACATAGCGTACACGTGTGCGCAATGTATGAAGTGCATGCACTACATACAAGATAAGTACATAGATCATTTGACGCTAGCGCTTGCTAGCTGGCGAGGCATCTAGCACCTGCCGTGCCTCTGTCTCCAACGCCCAACACTCTTTCTAGTTGGGGAGAGGACATCCAGTAAGGGTTGTTTACTTTCATTATACTAGCACTGTGTCCCTTCTATCACTTCTCCCTAATAACACAGGCATTTGGTTTGGGACTGTATTTGTTGGATTGAACTTGTCATATGACAGTCAAAAAATTTTCTGCACATCTTAGCATCACTTCATTCAACGAATTGCCATGTTTACATATATTTCAATTTTATGACCATGCGTAATTGAAATATACACGCAGTCTTTTAAAGGAAGGTTTCACCAGGATGAGCGGGCTATCCAGGACCTCCAAGCTGCTGCAATTCATCAACTACCGTAAGCCTCCCTCCTGCTTTAAGATTGTGCATGTGTGCGCATGAGTTTGGTTTGTGCGTGTAATTGTGTGTTGTTTACTCGCTGGTATGATCACCCATTTGCTTGCTGTATGACGGGCGCAGGCATGCGGGTGACTCTAGTGGACAGCAGGCAGATTGTGGGGAGGTGGGTCTGTCTTTCCTTGCGCTGGCTAGCGCTGACATGTGTCTGCAGTTTGATCAGTCCTTAACATGCATGTCCCACATCATGCACAGGTTCATGGCCTTTGACCGACATATGAACCTTGTGCTGGGAGATGCAGAGGAATTCAGAAAACTGCCCCCCAAGAAAGGACAGGCAGAGGTGCGGGAGTGTGAATCGGGGCTGATGTACAGTGCTTAGTAATGAGTTCACCTAACAACATGCATATAATCACACGCCGTTCTCGTCACTCGTTCTCCTGTCTTCAGTTGTGCGTCGCTTTTTGTGTTTCATTCGCAGAGGGAGGAGCGCCGTGTGCTGGGCCTGCTGTTGCTTCGTGGCGAGGAGCTGGTGGCCATCACCATTGAGGGCCCTCCGCCCTCAGACACAGTTCGGGAAGGTGCAGCAGCACAGGTGAGCTGCTGTTGCCAACTTAATTTACCTTTGCCCTCCACTTACTTTTGCCCTCCACCTCCATTCCACTCACCCACCACATTCCCTGGTATAACAATGCAGGCTGGACCTGGACGGGGGATGCCTGCAGGGCGCGGGATGCCAGTAGCAGCTCCAGGACAAGCTCCAGCGGTGCGTGTGGATTCGCTTGCTGGATGCATACATCGTGCATGCAGTGCTCATTGCAGCTCCTTGCATTCCTGTTTACGCAGGGTTTAGCTGGGCCTGCTAGAGGAGTGGGTGGGCCTGCCCCTGGCATGATGATGCCTCGCCCACAGGTAAGGGCAAGGGCACGTGCATGCACTTCCACACACACTCACACACACACACACACACACACACACACACATACACACACATACACGCACAAACACACACACACACATACACACACATACAAACGCACGCACACACACACACGCTAACACACACACGCTCACACACACGCTCACACACACGCACACACGCACACACACAATCTCTCTCTCTCTCTCTCTCTCTCTTTCTCTCTCACACACACACACACATGCACACTTGCACGCACACACGTCCGCATTTCATTCACCCTCACAGGTCCAAGCTGCCCCTCAACTCCGGCCGCCCGGCATGCCGCCACCTGGCGGTCCAAGGCCTGGGTTTCCTCCAGGGGGCCCTCCCCCGGGGATGCCTCCGCCTGGCATGCGTCCCGGAAGTGAGTGATAGGGGAACATATAAATGGTGGTTTATCAAGATATTTTTTCGTTGCATTGCATGTCCTGTGTGAACCTATTATATGAACAAAGAGTTTGAAAACGGCAAGCTTGCACAAAGGCTGCGCTAGAAAGAAAGCCTTTTTGCGTGTCGTCACAAGGAGCAATGGGCGCAAGATGCTTTTGGTTTATGCCATTTGAAAGAGTGCCTTGCTCATGCTCCTTTTGCAGAACCCGGCAATTAGTGTGAAAATGTACTGAGACAAAACAGGGCCACAGCAAGCAGGGCCTTCTTGGAGGATACATTATATAATCGTACCTTTTTTGTGTCACCCTGCAAACATTGAAATCTCGACCCTGCGTGATGACTGCGTTAAGCTTCGTTGATGTGTTAATGTTTACTCTACGGGGTTGTGCGGGATCGGTGAAATAAAGGTCTGGGGTCGATGCAAGTCATGAGTGGCGAGAGGCCCCCCTGCCCCCCCCCCCCTTCCTTCATCCAATTTTTGTGTAGGGGGTCTAGCTATTTTTCGTTTCAAAAGCAGCTGCATTTGGTTGAGAAAGCACACACAAGTTGCTGCACTTAAACGTTACCCTAGCCCATGTGCACAAGTCACGGCGAATTGCACGTCGTGTTGGGAACCCTTTACCTAAGCCCTGTCATCAGATACGCAAATAATTTAATGCAGTGGTCACCTGTGATGTCATACACCTGTGCGTGCATTTGTGCATGCATGCATTCATTTGTGTTTGCATGTGTGTGCGCTTTCTTATATGATGCGCACGCTTGGATTTTACAAGTCAGGAATGCAACTAATATTGCTTCAAACCTTTTTGCAGGGACATGCACTCAACAAGAGGTTGCAAATGCTTCCACGCAGGTTAGGTTAGTTACTGTGAGGGTTGCAACAAACATTTTAGGAGCATTAGGCTGGTACTGTTGCGACGCAGCCCTAAAGAAGCGTAGCATCATGCTCATCAGCATGAGCACAACCTGCACACTGATGATTTTCAAAGTGACTGGTTGCTGTCCTTTACGGCAATCATTTGCCTTTATGAAAGAGGATTGTAACCAGGGATGGGTCATACGGACTTTTGAGACGTCCCATACGGATTAATACGCCATTAATACGACATACGCGTATAATACGCAAACGTATTTTTGCTGTTTTGGGGGGTACCCTGGGCTTGCACCAACCACCCTCCAACCACCACGAATTGTCCCCCCAGCCTCCAGAACATTTTAATGCCTCCTGGTAAAGACCCTGAGTGGCATCGTGTTGTTGTTATGGGACAGAAGGAGCAGATTTACGAGATGCCAGATGCCAGATGCCAGATGCCAGATGCCAGAATTCCGATATTTCAGCAGCGGTGCCCCCCGCATCCGCGAGCACTTCATGAGGCAGAATCCCAGCGTAGGTGTAGCAGCATGCAAAGCTGACCCCGCAGGAATCCTCAGGGCGTAGTCGCAGCGCTCGCTAGCAATGGGAGAAATTGCCGACGCTAGCGCTCAGAGGGAGGAGCATGCAGGAAAAGAGAGGCACCTGCACAGGACTACAGCAAGCACATCAGCAGCACCATCTACACAGTCGTTGGACACCTGCAGCAAGAGGGTAGTGACCAAGGCTTGTGTGGATGCAGCTGTTGCACAATTCATCTATGCTACAGGCACTACCTTCTGGGTTGTGGTAGCAATAAGCAAGTGATCATGCTACGTTCTGAGGGGCTGGGAGTTTCTCTGGGGGGCTCTAGAGGGCTTGGAAGTGCCTCTGGGGGGCTCTAGAGGGCCTGGGAGTGCTTCTGGGGGGCTCGGGGGGCCTTGTGGCTCCAAAATTCGTTAAGTGCCCAAAATCGTATCATACGGAGCAATTTGAAAAATACGGTTAAATACGTGATAAATACGATACGACGTATAATACGCCTACGCCGTATTACCCATCCCTAATTGTAACCCACAACCTATTTCTTTTGGCTCAACGACGTTGCCGAGCAATTGAATAGAACAGCCTATGCAGCAATTAGAGAAAATATCATAATGCAATCTTGCAGCAAAAAACGGAGTGACTGTACATCAAAGAGATTGATGGGCGTTCAGCTCTGAGGCAGCTTAAGTTCCACTTTACTGTCATTGTGGTACTGCTATTTCTTAACTAGCTCCAAAAATATACCGCGTGATATTGGCGGTGTTAGTGGCTATAGAGCTGGTTTACAAAAGGCATTTCCAGGACACCTGGTGTTTGATGCCATCATCAAAGTAATTGGCCTGAGCTTAATATTAGTTTTGGGATTGGGGACCCTGTGCTTAGGGTTGTGGAGTAAGGTCGAGGTCTTGAGATGCGCCCTTCCAAAACTGGCTGACCCTCCAAGGATATCCTTAAATATAGCTTGGACCCGCTCAGCTGAAGGAAATGACAGAGTCTAGTGAATACTGGAGGTGAAAACGCAAGTGCATCTTGTGGGGTGCGTCAGGAACCGCTGCTATGTCATGCAAACTGAAGTTGCACAGTCACGTCCTATTGTTACGTGCGGTATATGTACCCAGTAATACAGAGAATTGGCTTTTAATCGATAATACTTATACCACGTTACACCTGTGGCCAACCCAACCCGATTGGAAAGGGGCAAATTTATGTTCAAAAAACGCAACCAGGCCTATGAGCACAGTAACACACACACACACACACACACACACACACAGTGCCTCCTCCTGGTATGCCACCCCCTGGCATGATGCGTCCAGGGATGCCACCCCCTGGCTACCCTGGAGGGTTTCCTCCTGGTATGCCCCCCCCTGGCATGATGCGTCCAGGGATGCCACCTCCAGGTATGCTGTGCACTCTCATGTATGCGAGCGCATACACAAACACGCACATACATACACACATGCACAACAAACATTACATTCATACACATGCACAACACATGCATAACACACAAATCACACCAGCCCACACGCATCAGGCACGTTTGCGCGTAACAAGCAGCATGCAAGCGCGATGCATAGACGCACGGATGTACGCATGCAGAATGTACACGCACATGCCCATTCCCAGGCATGCCCCCTCCTGGATTTCCTGGTGGACCACCCCCTGGCTTCCCCGGCGGACCATTTCCTCCTCGACCAGGCATGCCTCCTCCTCGCCCTCAATGATAGCAGTAGCAGCAGCAACAGCATTATTTAGCAGCAGCAACTTTCAAGAGGATGCCCTTCTTTTGAACAAAGCTTTTGCTGCTTATCCCATCAAATCAGGAAGTATCAGGTCTTTCACTCCTGCCTTCATCTCGGACGGAATCTGAGAGTGAGTGCAATCAGAGCATTCGTCTGTATGCACACTGTCCCTCATCTTTGTGCTAAAACCAATACTTCCTGGGTGTGGATATGCACATCACAACGCATTCCTGGTGGTTATTACATTAAAACGTGCTGCCTAAAGAAGTGCGCATACCTTGGCAAAAAATACAGCCCAAGCTGTCAGACGTTTGTCATCTTTTTTTCTTCAGCGTGCTTCTTTGCCCCGCAATACGGTGAAGGTTGTTTAAATTCGGACTTTCTTTACCGATACTTGTTGTGTGATGTGTCTTGCCTATGACACATTGCCTTGCCTTTCGTCTGAAGGAAAAATTTGACGGCTTACCAAAACTTTCATGTGCGGCAATTAGACAAAGGAAACAACTACACAGGCAGCACAAACCCCAAATTAGTTAGGGAAAGGAGTTACCTTGGTGCAGGGTACCAAGGAGCTCCACTTCAAAGGAAAAGACAGGTCAATGGGGATCAGGAGGGTTGCAGGCTTGACCTGAAGCCGTCTCCTGATGACAAATGATCATAGTACTGGAAAGTGCGCGTCTGGTATGGACAAGTTAGGCAGCGTAGTTGACAGAATTTACATGGAGCAAGATTTTGTCACGCTTATACGTTGGCAGCGACGAATCATGTGACAAGCAGTAGTTGGTTGACAGTTGAGAGTTTTTGTAGGTCTTGTTCAATAAGCTAGATGTGCCAGTCCTAATGATAATATGGGGCGCCTTTGGACCAAGAGTTTACGTATAAAGCCATCAATCAAAACGTGCGACTGCTAGGCTACGTATGTAAAACATGTAAACATTGTGATACTTGTTTAGTAGAACCAGACTTGTAGCACCTACAGAAAAAAACCTTGGAAAGGGAAAAAGGCACTATGCTAATTGTGACAATGCAGCACTGAATAAAACCAGTAAAAATAACCAAAAACATGCATCTGCCAAGACCAGCCGCCCACATTAAATCAACGAGGGGGAATCATCATCTGTGTGTTTTGGGCACATGAACTTCATGTTGCTGAACATCTGTCATACTGAGGATATCAAGAATGAGGGAGGCAAATAACATTATACATAAACTCATGTGTGAGGAGCAGCACATGCACAACGAGAGGGTCTGGGACATCAAACATGGTCTGGTTCATCACTCTTTTGCTGCGGGCCTTGCTGCTAGATGAACTCTGAATTAGCACTTGCCTGGCTAAGACTGTACAATCGTGTATAAAGAGCGAAATTGAAATTAGCATATATTAATTATTACTGCCTTGGAACCAACAACACCTTGCAGTCAAGATGTAATGATGTTTCTTCTTGACATTCTCACAGGGAATGCCCTGCTGTTCGTGTTCAGGTATTGCGCTCAGGCAAGCGTCGACATAAAACGAAACGTCTCATCTAAGCACACACCCGTCCTTTATTTAGTGAGCCAGCCCTTCATCAGTATTATCAAGCGTATCAATTGTACAGTGTGAAGAAGGCACCTCAGGTGTAAAGAAGCTCCTTCTCAATTCGTTGTAGGGTCTGTGCCCCCTCTCTTGTTGGCCTGAATGGCAGGTGCCAGTGCTTGTATCCCCGTTTTCTTGCATTGTGTGGGAGGGCGATGCGTGTGTGATTTCCCAGGACGTCGTTAGTAATTATGTTCATGTGAGGTTCAGGTCTGGTCCAGGACATTATTAAATTGGAGAACAGCAGAGAAGCTGAGCGAGCACACCGTGCTCTGAAGCTGAGGCCGCTCCCGTTGTAAACGCGTTGTTGTCTGCGAGGGAGTAGAGCAGCTGACTCAGGCTTGGTCGGCAACCCTGTCTGAACTCGTGCTGCAATGTCGGGCTCTGTTCTGGCTACATTTTTCTTTCCCAGTTCTACCAGTTCTGTACATCCACGTCTATGCTGCCTACTAGTTCTACCAGTTCTTACCAGCTCTTCTAACCACCAGTTTAACTACCAGCTCTTAACTACCAGCTCTTCTAGCCACCAGTTTAACTACCAGCCTAATCACTTCTTAGTAGTAGTCTAATCACTGCCCTCTTGGTTGCTACCAAAACTAACAGCACATGCTGTAAAAGCCTCTTTTCGTCCTGACGCCATTCTATTTTTACCTAGCACTGTGTGCTCCTCTCGCGTAACCACCCGCAACCCACAATTTTAACAGTTTGCTGAAGACAAGAAACTGAATCCAAACCAGTGGGAGGTTCACCTGATTGAGTTTGAATTTTGTGAAGACACTAGGCTTGATCCCCAAATCCAAAAATCAAAAGCACAGCACAGCATGCTTATTGCCAGCCTAAACAGACAAGGATATAGGGAAGTCAAGCTCCACGTGATCCTCGTTGAAGTTATGGGGACCATCTACAAAGACTATACAGACAAACCTTTGGCAGACCTTAATCTGGATCACCATAGGATTAAAAAAACTGACACACAAACTGAATGATGAACACTCCATCAGACATGCATCTGCACTCATAAAAACAAGGTATGCACTGCAATATAACACAAGCAACAACAGTCAAGAATTTGGTCTGGGTGCTACGGCACACAACCCCCCTGACCCACATTAATTTCTTTTCGATTGTTTGCATGGTGGGGGGTTGCCTGTTGCGGGCACCTAAGCAACCCCCTCCCTTAATCATGCTGGCTGTGTCATCACTACCAGCGGAGTCTTTTCATTTTCTTTTCTTTTCTAATCACTTCTTATCAGTTCTACCAGGTCTTACCAATGCTTCTTATTAGTTCTACCAGTTCTGTACATCCACGTCTATACGCTCTCTGCTCATACTCGTGTGCGTGTGAGCCTATCTCTGCTAGTGCTACTACTCATCTTCAGTTGGTTGCCACATCACTGTCCCTTCCTGGAGCTGGGACCGTTTACTCAGACATTAGTCGTTGTGCTGAGTCTTCTACTTTGCAGTGACGGTGATTTGATCAGACATTTCTTAGCTCGTCGCAAGGTTTACAAGTTTTACCAATAAAAGGCCTTCACCTTCAGTCAAGAAGTGCGACTTCTAGCCTGCTTATAAAAAGCAATGAGTTCACACAGGAAAAAAATAAAGCTTGTTATTGTTCTGGCTTAGGAAAGTCGACATGTCGTGGGCTCCTGTTGGGGGAAAAAGAGATGCATATTTCCTGCGGAGAGAAATTACGTGAGGATTGACGCAGTGGAAGAGGACATGCTGCTCATCTTAGATATCATCAGTGTACTTGACACACAGGTCACAGAGGGTTGAGTTACTTTGATCATCAATGATTCCATGTCGCTGTCTCAAAACTTAGCTCTTTGAGAGTCAAGACCCAGCTCCTTAAAAAGGCTCCAGTGTGAGTGTTGTAGTTTAGTTAATTTGGCTACATAGGCATTCTATCTGCCTGGGATGGCTGCTCAACCAACGAGAACAAGGTAAAACCTCAAGAGCCAAACGAAACTGTAACTGTAATAAAGTGAAAATGGCAGAGTGTTAGCTAACAAAAAAAGTGGCAAACAACGAAAAGCAGCTGCTTACAAATGATGACGTCTGGGAATAATTAGTAAGGCAAAACCTAAGACGTAAATCTTAGTTTGACGGAAAGCCACAACACACCAGTTCGACCCAAGATGTGCAACCTTACAAGAAGCAAAGCGAGAAAAGCCACAACTGTTCAGGCAGAGCCCAGGTCAGCAAGCACCAGCCATGTAAGTACAAGGAAGCAAAAGACAAGACCCCAGTCTTCTTCTTCCTCGCTCCCAGGGATGTCCAGCCACAATAACCAAGCAAACGAGCACCATTTCCACAGAAATCCAACACTGTAGTCCGCTCGAGCAAGGAAATAGAGACTCCAACCTGGCCTGTGACCTGCAAAGGCGCTTTGATTGTACGAAATTACTATGAAGAAGCCAAGTCCGCATCGATGCGGATAGGATATCCTTGCCTTGGAGTTGGCGCCGCTGCTGTTTAAGCGGCTCGGCGGCGCTGTCTAGGTGTCTTCTCAGGTACAGGGGGCCTTCAAAGGTCAGCCAGCCGAGGAGGTAAATACATCGTAGCATTGTTAGTTGCGGGGCGTGGCCATGGGGTGGTAGTCACGGAGGAAATTAACGAAGTCCATGGCAGGCCATGCTTGGAACGAATGCTGTTCTTGTGTGTTGTCCAGTCATCAAAGTGGCGTAGCGCTGCAGCTGAACGTTGCACGCTTCCTGCAACAAAAGGCCCGCTGCTGCATTGGGCCTCCATCTCGCAATTTGCTTTGCCTTACTTTTTAAATGTTTTCTGTGTTGTAGCACTCCCAAAAGAATGGTGTGGAGGGTAACGGAGGCTCCGTGAAGGATGGTGCAGAGGTTTCATGCTGTTTCTGCGCGGTGCTCGACTGGTTCTGGAATCTGGTGTCCTCACAGTATTTGATCCCAACGAGGTGGATGTCACATTGAAGTATGCTGAGATCTTTGGGCCGGTTTAGTCAAGGGAAGGTGGAATTGCTGATGGCTGGCGGGCGGTGCTGCTGAGGTACTGCTCCTGGTCTTCTTCAGTTGCACACTGTCACTCCAAAGAACCCACCCCCCTCCAATATTGACTTGTTGCCTTTTCGTTTTTGCGGAGATGAGAGCGATTGCTGTGACAGTATCTGGACGGCTGGCAGTATATCTGCTTTTGTCTGAGTGGAAAGAGCCACTTTGGTAAGTTGCCAAACACTCTGCCTTGAACCACAGTGATCATGACGTTACTTTAAGCCTCCAGCTCAAGACGGTTTTGCATACACACACCTGTACTGGATTGCGGCTAAAGACACCGTTGAGGAGCACAGCGGAAGAAGATGGGCAAGTACATCTAAGCTTCGTGCACCCTTTGAAAAGAAAAAACTACGCAGGCAGTGAAAAACTCCCACTGCCCACATTAATTAAGGAAAAGGAGCCACTTTGGTACCGGGTACTGTAAAACTCCTCCACCAACAGGAAAAAAGGTCAATGGGGATCAGGAGGGGTGCAGGCTTGACCTGAAGCCGTCTCCTGATGAGAGTTGATAATAGTGCTGGAAAGGGCACGCCTGGTATGGACAAGTTTGGCAGCGTAATTGACGGAATCAACATGAAGCTTGGAAGCAAGTTTCTAAACTCTTTGAGAATCCAGACACAGCTCCTTAAAAGGCTCTAGCGTGTGATTGTTGAAGATGGTGCCTCCCACTCCCAAAAGGATGGTGCAGAGGCTCCTTAAGGGTGGAGCAGAGGCCTTTATGCTGATCCTGTGCGGCGCTCAGCTGGTTTTGCGATCGAGTGTCCTCACAGTATTTGACCTCGATGAGGTGAATGTCACGTAGAAGAATGCTGAGATCTTTGGGTCGATGCTGTCTGGGGAAGGTGGATCTGATAATGGCTGGCGGCGCTGTTGAGGCGCTCCTGGTCTCTCTCAGTTGCCCTCTGCCACCCCTAAGAATTCACCCCCCTTCATTGCTAGTCTGTTGCTTTTTTGTTTTCACAGCCAATACAGCATCCGAACGTCTGAAGGTAAAACTATTTATTTTATTTCGAAGGCAATCCGCCTGGTAGCGTGAGTACTTTGCTGTTTAACAGCTCCGTCTCCATTTTCTCAACCCATGCTTGTGGTGTTATTACTCCTTACGTATAATATTTTCTTCTCGTTTTTTACGATATCCACATTACGCCCATCCCAACTCATCCGTTTTCTGACCAGCAAGTGTGGAAACCCTTCTTCCAGCTTGCCTACCATAAACTAAGCAGCTGCCAGCCAGGGCCTCCAGCAGAAAGGCTCTCCATTTTCTCAGATCTCGATGCTGTAATAGCACATATGCACAAATTATACAAACTAGGTCCTAAGTCTTATGGTGTGCAGTCCCCTGCCTCCCAACCTCTTGGTCCCCATTGAAAGCCTTTCCTCTTTCCATTCTCCAGGTAGGACTTTTGTCTGGCAACAGCCTTATCGTTATCAGTCAACCCCTGCAAGCACTCTTTAGGGCAAAGGCAGCTTAAGAGGGCTGTAGCGGGATTACACTTACTGGGATAGGTGAAATATTCAGCTTATATAATGTAACATTAGACATAGGCTATGCCTGAGATACCGGTTTGGACATTTGGAGGATGCATGCGTCGCTACAGAAAAGTGCCGACCGACATGACTTGGTGATCTGGGTCAGAAATAGGAAATTTCTAGCCGAGCGCGATGGTCTGATGATCTGAAAAAGAGGGCCTTCATATCACACAGCCTTTTGTTACACAGCCTTTTAACAGAAAAATGCAGGCCCCTGCAGCAATGAGGGTAGGCGTCGTGATCGGGACTAGCCGATCAGGGCCTAATAATGCCCCCACAGCAGGTAGCATACTAGGTTACGTAGTGATCGCCATGATATCATGTACAGGTCCCAGGCCAGCAACATGTGGTCGTTACCCTTCCAGCTGCAGCTGGCGCGCCCCTCGAGGTTCGTAATACCTATGTTCCTCTATATAAGTGCATAGCAGCCCCAATTATAGGGCATGTACAATACCCAACTTCCAATCATAAAGTTGTTAAAATCTAATGCCGATTATGTAAGCATTTGCCAGAAATTTCGTTGCACTAGTGTTTGTGTATAGCATGCACTCAACCATGAATGAATTTCCCCATAATATATTGGCAAGCTGCAAGCTGAAAACTGCTAGAAGTTCGACAAAGAATTGGTTCGAAAAGTGAAGTTCGAAATCTGAAGTTATGCGTGTAAATTTATATAACTGAATTTTTTGAAAAGCCCTTCAGTCGCCACTGGGCCGCGCTCTGGTCGAAGTCCCTGCCTTCTTCTAGGCTGCTTATCAAAGCAGCAATGCAGCTCCCTGTGACAGTTCTTAATGCCAACACGAAGAGGGAGCAGGGCCGAAAAGCTCAGCTGGGGAACATCATGGCAGCCAAGGTAGACACGCTTACACACGCACACGGTGCCAGAGGAGTAGCACGCACAATACTTGCCCGTTTGGGGATGGTGGTCGGTCGGGGTGGCGTGAGGGAGCGATGTGAATCAATTTTGAGTCCCTGTCTGTCATGCTCCCCTCTCCTGTTCCCCCCCACGACCCACAACAAAGTTGTGAGTCCCTCACTGCTTGGTAATTGTTCGTTGACAGGCAGTAGCAGACATTATCAGGACTACGCTGGGCCCCAGATCCATGCTGAAGATGTTGCTGGACCCCAACGGAGGTACGCAAGCCAGTAATTGATCCCCCCTTTCCTCCTGACTTGCTTGGGGCATGTTTTGTCCCGTCAGTTAACCATGCCATTGCAGTAACTTTTACATCCTTCTGTATGGACTTCCTGCGTGTCGGCAAGTTTTCCTCCATCACACCCATTGCACTCACCCACTCTCTCTCTCTCTCTCTCTCTCTCTCTCTCTCTCTCACACACACACACACACACACACACACACACACACACAAACGCCAACACATGCATGCGCTCGCGCGCGCACACACACACACACACACGCACACACACACACACACACACACACATACAAGCCAACAC
>Ga0307942_1002879_pt1:2500-10000 | contig 13985 bp, 20 predicted proteins | sample OrgLakmetagen175_FD_201846 | JGI IMG/M metagenome (GOLD analysis project Ga0307942, IMG submission 201846) | Saline water microbial communities from Organic Lake, Antarctica - #175 | ecosystem: Environmental > Aquatic > Non-marine Saline and Alkaline > Saline | place: Antarctica...
GTGTGGTTACGTGCGACAAGTGTTCAGATGAATGGACGCAGGTGTGGTTATGTGCGACAAGTGTTCAGATGAATGGACGCAGGTGTGGTTATGTGCGACAAGTGTTCAGATGAATGGACGCAGGTGTGGTTACGTGCGACAAGGTGCGCGTGGACGTACCAGTTTCAATTTGGGTAAGTAACCCAGTTTCAATTTGGGTTAGTAACCCAGTTTCAATTTGGGTGTGTTGCCTGAGACCTATATTCACCATTGCACACAGATTGAAACCACTGATTGAAACCACAGATTGAACCACTGATTGAAACCACCCTTAACAAGCACACCTGTGTGAGTTTATGTGTGTGGCGTTGTTTCTTGTGGGATTGCCTTTTTGTGGGATTGCCACACACATTCACCATTGATCACAGTGATGAAGTCTTGTCCTAAGCTACCCCACCTGTGTGGCCATACGCGATACTGGGGTGCTGGCGTTGTGTGTGGTGATGCCACCCCCCTCTGAAGGTTGACCCGATATGAAGCTGCTGCATTGTTCGCCTGCTAGGGAGGTAATGCTGTGTTGACCTTGGGGAGTACCACTCAGGCCGGATATGCTATCTGTGTGTGTACAAGTGTGTGTGTGTGTGCATGTGTGTATATGTGTGTGTGCACGAGTGTGTGCTGTGTTGACCTTGAGGAGTGCCACTCAGGCCGGATAGGCTATCTGTGTGTGTTCAAGTGTGTGTGTGTGTGCGTGCATGTGTGTGTATGTGTGTGTGCACGAGTGTGTGTGCTTGCATGTTTGTGTTTGTGTGCATGCGTGTGTGTGTGTACGTGTGCGTGTGTGTGTGTGTGTGCGCACGCACGCACGCACACGTGACAGAGGACAGCTGTCTTTGCAATTGAAGCTATAAATGAGTTTATATGCCCTAAGCGTGCCTCAGGGACATGCAGCTTAGACACATCTTGAAACGAGCTTATATTCCCCCATCTCACTTTGGTCTGCCCGAATATCTAAGGTTCAGAACTGTGCATATACGGAGTATACACGGTACTTTTGGCAGGAACACCACCAAAAATGCGGCCATATATTCTGTGTATATGAACGGTTTTGGCCAACGCTACAAATATAGCTCTGTAAAATAGGTGTCGAACGAGCTTAAAACAAGTCTACACGCCCCAGCCTTGCTTTGATTCATTCAGTTGGAGCTATGAAACGAGTACCAAACAAGTTGAAAACAAGCTTACAAGTCCTTAGCTCACCTTCGCCCTCCAAATTATTGCTATAAAACCACCAAAAAGCGAGCAACCACTGACTAAAAAGGAGCTTTAAGTGGGTGTGAATCAAGTTTGCATACGTGTCTGGCTCAATTTTGTCTAGCCCATTATAGCTACAAAACGAGCATCTCTTGTCTAGCCCATTATAGCTACAAAACGAGCATCTCTTGTCTAGCCCACTATAGCTACAAAACGAGTATCTCTTGTCTAGCCCATTATAGCTACAAAACAAGCATCTCTTGTCCAACCCATAATAGCTACAAAACAAGTATCTCTTGTCTAGCCCATTATAGCTACAAAACGAGTATCTCTTGTCTAACCCATAATAGCTACAAAACGAGTATCTCTTGTCTAGCCCATACTAGCTACAAAACGAGCATCTCTTGTGTAGCCCATACTAGCTACAAAACGAGTATCTCTTGTCTAGCCCATTATAGCTACAAAACGAGCATCTCTTGTCTAGCCCATACTAGCTACAAAACGAGTATCTCTTGTCTAGCCCATACTAGCTACAAAACGAGCATCTCCTGTCTAGCCCATACTAGCTACAAAACGAGTATCTCTTGTCTAGCCCATTATAGCTACAAAACGAGCATCTCTTGTCTAGCCCATACTAGCTACAAAACGAGTATCTCTTGTCTAGCCCATTATAGCTACAACACGAGCATCTCTTGTCTAACCCATTATAGCTACAAAACGAGTATCTCTCGTCTAACCCATTAGCTACAAAACGAGCATCTCTTGTCTAGCCCATTATAGCTACATAACGAGCATCTCTTGTCTAGCCTATTATAGCTACATAACGAGCATCTCTTGTCTAGCCCATTATAGCTACAAAACGAGTATCTCTTGTCTAGCCCATTATAGCTACAAAACGAGTATCAAGCAAGCTTACAACAAGTTTGTATGTGTCCCCGGATCACCTTGGTCCACCGCGTCTGATTGGTCCCCCGACTCGCCCCCTTTCTCTCTTCCTCCTCCCCCCTTGAGCTTATACGAGCACTCCTGCACGCCTGAAACACACAGAGGGTGAACGCAAACGTATTATGGCAAAGAGGTTGTGCGTTGTGTGCTTTTTATTCTTCCCATCCACCCTTGTACGAGCACTCCTGCACGCCTTAAACAAACACACACACACAGGTCATAGCCACTTGTTTATAGGCAATCACTCACCAATAGCCACTAGGTCATAAGCAATCACTCACCAAGAGCCACTAGGTCATAGGCAATCACTCACCAATAGCCACTAGGTCATAGGCAATCACTCACCAATATCCACTAGGTCATAGGCAATCACTCACCAATATCCACTAGGTCATAGGCAATCACTCACCAATAGCCACTAGGTCATAGGCAATCACTCACCAATAGCCACTAGGTCATAGGCAATCACTCACCAATAGCCACTAGGTCATAGGCGAGGCGGTCAACACCCTTCAACAAAGGGGACAGGTCATCAGGAGGGGCCTGCGGATGTGTGCAAAACGTGTGTGTGTGTGTGTGCAAAAAGTGTTTGTGTGTGTGTGTGTTTGTATGTGTGTGTGCATGTGTGTATGTGTGTATGCATGTGTGTGTTTGCTAATTTGTACACATGTGTGTGCTTGAGCTTGTCCATGCATGTGAATGAACGGTCAATGCCTGTCAATTGAAGGGACAGGTCAACAAGAGAGCCCACATGTAAGTGTGTATGTGTGTTTGTGTGTGTAAAGGTATGAAAAGCTTTCAACAGACTGTGCCCGCAAGGTAAGGAGGCAGGACAGTAAGAAAAACCATGTGTACGAGTGTATGCGTTAGGGCATGAAGAGCTCTTAAAAAACTGTGCCCGCGAGGTGAGGGGGCAGGACAGCAGGAAGGACCATGTGTACGTGTGTATGCGTTAGGGCATGAAGAGCTTTTTAATGACTGTGCCCGCAAGGTGAGGAGGCAGGACAGCAGGAAGGACAATGTGTACGTGTATATGCGTTAGGGCATGAAGAGCTCTTAAAAACCGTGCCCGCTAGGTGAGGAGGCAGGACAGCAGGAAGGACAATGTGTATGTGTGCATGCGTTAGGGCATGAAGAGCTCTTAAAAGACTGTGCCCGCAAGGTGAGGAGGCAGGACAGCAGGAAGGACCATGCGGAAAAACAAAAAATAGGGGGCGGTGATATACTTTTTGTACGGTACACTAGAAAAATGAAACTCTATATGCTGACAAGGATCAGCAGGCATTCCGGAGAGGCTCTCAACGGATATTTGCATCAGCCAGAGCTCCACCAAACCTGTTCTTTAAAGAAATGAAGCAGTCAGATTTGCATCAGCCAGAGCTCCACCAAACCTGTTCTTTGAAGAAATGAAGCAGTCAGATTTGCATCAGCCAGAGCTCCACCAAACCTGTTCTTTGAAGAAATGAAGCAGTCAGATTTGCATCAGCCAGAGCTCCACCAAACCTGTTCTCACTCCAACCCCTTTGCGCCACGCCACACCAATCTGAAGAAATGAAGCAGTCAGATTTCCCTGCACCATTATAGCATTCAACATTCAACAAACAAAACCAATGCATTCATGCAGCGCACCGTGTCTCACAGAACAACAGGATCCAATGCATCCAAGCAGCGCACCGTGTCTTACAGAACAACAGGATCCAATGCATTCATGCAGCGCACCGTGTCTCACAGAACCACAGGATCCAATGCATCCAAGCAGCGCACCGTGTCTCACAGAACCACAGGATCCAATGCATCCAAGCAGCGCACCGTGTCTCACAGAACAACAGGATCCAATACATCCAAGCAGCGCACCGTGTCTCACAGAACAACAGGATCCAATGCATCCAAGCAGCGCACCGTGTCTCACAGAACAATAGGATCCAATGCATCCAAGCAGCGCACCGTGTCTCACAGAACAACAGGATCCAATGCATCCAAGCAGCGCACCGTGTCTCACAGAACAAGAGGATCCAATGCATCCAAGCAGCGCACCGTGTCTCACAGAACAACAGGATCCAAGTCATAGAAACAAATCAATAGCGAATGCATAAGCATCTGAGCATCTGAGGCACACTGCGTGCTCCTCGTCAGTCAAAGGATGTACATTGCATTTCGACCCCAAGGAAGCAATGAAAAAACTCGAACAGGAATAGTGAAAGGATATGATGAAAGGATCCGAGGCGCACCGTGTTTCCCACATTCCAAGTGCAGCACATCACATTAAGCGGCCTGTGCACGCGCTCGTGCATGTAGAAGCACTGCATCTGGATCTGCGGGCAGAGCATACACAGGGAGTGAGGGTAGAGTGTCAGACTGCCTTGAACAGTAAGCGGCCTGTGCACACGCTTGTGCATGTAAAAGCACTGCATCTGGATCTGCGGGCAGAGCATACACAGGGAGTGAGGGTAGAGTGTCAGACTGCCTTTAACATTAAGCGGCCTGTGCACACGCTCGTGCATATAGAAGCACTGCGTCTGGATCTGCACTCAGGGTGGCACGTCAAAAACCTTCACAGCAGTGGTGCATAAAAGAAAAGAACTACGCAGGCAGTGAAAAAATAACACTCCCCACATTAATCAAGGAAAAGGAGCCACTTTGGTATTGAGTACCGTAAACTCTGCCACCACAGATGTAACGATCTATGCGTTGCTCTGTCTGATTATTCGATTAATTATGTTGTGCCTTTTATCGTACACGCTCGTGCTTGTTTCAACAAAGAAAAGAAAGAGATCAATGAGGAGCAGGAGGGTTGCAGGCTTGGCCTTAGACCGGCTCCTGATGAAAGTTGGTAACGGTAACAGCATGTGTCCCGCACAGCACATTCCCAAAGTATGGGAACGGTAACAGCACACCAACCATTATGCTCAAGCCAACCTGCCACCAATGTGCGCAACCTTAAAAGAGAGGACTCAAGAGCGCACTGATTTCATGAAATAACGTCAAGAGTGCACTGATATCATGGAATAATGTCAAGACGCACTGATTTCATGAAATAACGTCAAGAGTGCACTGATATCATGAAATAACGTCAAGAGCGCACTGATTTCATGAAATAATGTCAAGACGCACTGATTTCATGAAATAACGTCAAGAGCGCACTGATTTCATGAAATAATGTCAAGACGCACTGATTTCATGAAATAACGTCAAGAGCGCACTGAATTCATGAAATAATGTCAAGACGCACTGATTTCATGAAATAACGTCAAGAGCGCACTGATTTCATGAAATAATGTCAAGACGCACTGATTTCATGAAATAACGTCAAGAGCGCACTGATTTCATGAAATAATGTCAAGACGCACTGATTTCATGAAATAACGTCAAGAGCGCACTGATTTCATAAAATAATGTCAAGACGCACTGATTTCATGAAATAACGTCAAGAGCGCACTGATTTCATGAAATAATGTCAAGACGCACTGATTTCATGAAACAACGTCAAGAGCGCACTGATTTCATGAAATAATGTCAAGACGCACTGATTTCATGAAATAACGTCAAGAGCGCACTGATTTCATGAAATAATGTCAAGACGCATTAATTTCATGAAATAACGTCAAGAGCGCACTGGTTTCATGAGGTGATGTCAGGAGCGCACTAATTTTATGCCGTGATGTCAAGAGCACGATGATTTCATGAAATAATGTCAAGACGCACTGATTTCATGAAATAATGTCAAAAGTGCACTGATTTTATGAAACAATGTCAAGAGCGCACTGATTTCATGAATTAATGTCAAAAGTGCACTGATCTTATAAAACAATGTCAAGAGCACACTGACTTCATGAAATAATGTCAAGAATTACACACACTTCAACGAATTTTAGTTCTATTGCGCGATCTACATAGGCTATGCCCACGCACACGCACACACAGGCAAATACAAACACACACATAAACAAACAGGCACACATAGTACAGACACGCACATCTGCACACTGTGTATTACCTGACCGTGGCTGACTTGACCCCTCCGTCCATGCAACGTATGCCAGACAGGCTGCGAGAAATGGGAACTATTGTCGGCAAGAAACTTGACAGGCAGCCGGACCTGTGTGTGCATGTGAGTGTAGGAGCGTGTTTACACGCTAATGCACAGAAAATGGGGGCACTATCAATGTCAAGAAACTTAGCAGCTGGGCCTGTTTGTGCAAAACTGTGAATGAGGGATGGCTGAACTCCCTAGTACACTCCAAAGACAGGCAACACTTTTTTGGGGTGAGGTGGATATCGCATGCAGCCAAATTTGTGTGTGTGTGTTTGTGTGTACATGCGTGTTTGTGTGTGTGTGCGTGTGTGTGTGTGTTTGTGTGTGTGTGTGTATGTGTGTGTGTGTGTGTGTGTGTGTGTGTGTGTGTGTGCCGACAGGGAGTGAGCTCGCACACATTCCTTGTGCTACGGTTACCCAGATCTGTGCAACAACAGCGTACACACACGCTGTGTGTGTGTGTGTTTGCGTGTGTGTGTGTGTGTGTGTGTGTGTCCAGCGCCTTAACAATCAGCGCAGGCTGCCAGCAGCTGAGGTGGTCTAGTACATTCTCGTACAGCCATTCTCGTACAGCCATTCTCACACAGCCATTCGCACACAGCCATTCACACACACACACACACACAAACACACACACACATAAACACACGTCACACACCTCATTTTGATGCGCATGATGGGACGTGTCAAAACACCACGCATATTCTCGTGCAGCCATTCACGCATACGCCCCGCACTCCAGTTTGATGTGCATAGGTGACGTGTCAAAACCCACCTCTCCAACCAGCACAGGTCGCCAGCAGCTGAGGTGGTCTAGTACATTCTCGTACAGCCATTCTCGTACAGCCATTCTCACACAGCCATTTACACACAGCCATTCACACACACACACACACACACACACACACACACACACACACACACACACACACACACACACACACACACACACACACACACAAACACACACACGCCACACACCTCATTTTGATGCGCATGATGGGACGTGTCAAAACCCACCTCTCCAACCAGCACAGGCCGCCAGCAGCTGAGGTGGTCAAGCACCTTCACCCGCAGCACCGCAAATGCAGGAGAGCGCACTTCAAACACAAAAAAATCGTCCCAGTAGGGCTGCGCGCTCTGTGATCAAGGGGAGCACACACAGCTTGTGTGTACAAGAGGCACACACTTTGTGTGTGTGTATGTGTGTGTGTGTGTGTGTGTGAGTGTGTGTATGTGTGTGTGTTAATTAACTCCGGTAGCGAACGAGACCTCAGCCTGCAAAATGG
>Ga0307942_1002881_pt1 | contig 13983 bp, 15 predicted proteins | sample OrgLakmetagen175_FD_201846 | JGI IMG/M metagenome (GOLD analysis project Ga0307942, IMG submission 201846) | Saline water microbial communities from Organic Lake, Antarctica - #175 | ecosystem: Environmental > Aquatic > Non-marine Saline and Alkaline > Saline | place: Antarctica: Organic Lake...
CATCATCATCATCATCATCATCATCATCATCATCATCATCATCATCATCATCATCATCATCATCATCATCATCATCATCATCATCATCATCATCATCATCATCATCACCATCATCATCATCACCAAAGCAAGAGCTCAAGTGCTGCTGCTTTATCAGCCCTTGCTACAACATGAAGGACTAATGAATATTTACAAAAACTTTATTCTATGACCGGTGCAGGATTCGGCTGTGAATACGATTTCATCTTTGTAAAGCCGAGCACATAACACGTTGCTCCAATGACGGCAGCATATATGTAAAAGGATGCATATATGTAAGAGGATGGAAGCAATTAGCTGTAAGACATGCATACATGCATATTGATTGATCAAAGTTAGCAGCTCTATGCTTCACACCAGCGTGGCTCTTTTTCCTTATTAAATGTGGAGGGTGGTTCACTGCCTGTGCAGGTTTTCTTTTCAGCCGAACACAGGCACACACAGGCACACACACATACACACACAGGCTTCTCACCCCTACATGTGTCACTCCGCCAAAACCATCCGTAAGTTCTCTGAAACACGCGCACACACCTCAATCGCACGAGTGCTGCTCGGTCTTCCCGCAACAGTCGTGAGTGGTACACAGGCAACGGCTGCCTGAGCGTGGCTGCCAGTGTGGTGGTCTTCTCGCCCCTTTGAAACAAGCCAACCCCTGGATTGAGAGCAGGAGCCTCTGTGATTCTGCTGCTGCTGCATCTTTCCTCGTCACCATTCACCTCAGAAGCCAACCAATTGAAAGCGCAGCCACTGTGCTGGAGCTGCCGCTGGCCATTCTGAGCTTTTGCATCGTCCTTCCCAGCAAGGCCAGCATCGTCGATGTCACTCCCCCCTTCCCTGCTCCGTGCGCATTTTAGCGCATGGGCCACACCTTTGCCCAGGGGAGCCCACCAGCCCCCTGCTTTCTTGCTGCCAACACCAACGCTGCTGCTGCCGCTGTTGCTGACACTAGTACTTGTGGTGGTGGTGGTGGTGGTGGTGGTGGTGGTGGTGGCATCACTCGTGGAATGGCTGCCAGCTTCTGACCCTGAGCCCTTCCCATTCCTCCCCTCCTCCACCTCATCGCTGCCAGATGCTGCCTCCCTCACACTACCAGCTGCATCTACCCCCCCTTCTGTACTGCTGCTGTCGTCGCCATTCAAAAGGTACCCTGTAAAGAAGGGGGCGGGGGGGGCAGCGCAGGGTGGGGGCGCTGCTTGAAAGGATGTGCTGCTGCGCTCCTTCTGGTTATCTGGTGGAGTGAGAGAGGCAGCACTGGTTGCAGCTGCAGTGGGAGGTTTGCTTTTAGTGGGGCCATTCCTGCTGCTGCTGCTGCTGGCAGAATGCTGTGGGCCAGGAGCTAGAGGATCCAAGGAGTCAAAGTACACAGAGGAGATGGAAGAGGTAGCATCGCGCTCAAAGGGGTGCTTGGCTCGTGCCTGTATATTACAAGCAGTTGGCAGGTTTATATTTACGTGTATCTGTGATTTGGTGAAAAAGTACTCATAGGAGATGGAAGAGAGAGAGAGAGAGAGTGTGTGTGTATGTAGAGGTAGCATCGTGCTTGAAGCGGTGCTTGGCTCGTGTCTGTATGTGTTTTAAGCTGAAGTATTTTCTATTTTCTTCTATGATTCAAGCAACTGACAGGTGTATTTTCACACGTTTCTGGAATATGCTTAGGTGGAGGATTAGACATTAATTTAGCAGATCAGGTTTGGTCTTAATGCGTGTGTAGCTCCAGTACCATGAATATTGAAAGAGGTGTTGCACACAGTTTTATGGTGAGGCATGACGTGGCATACAACGGTTCTTCTTTGTTTGCATCGATGCTGTAGGTGGATTTGCTGCCAAAGAATGAAATAATGATGAGACAGGACGTAGCATACATCGCTTTTCATTGCAAAGATGCTATCCATGTGATTCCATTTGACTTAGGTAATGGTGAGACAGGACGTAGCATACATCGCTTTTCATTGCAAAGATGCTATCCATGTGATTCCATTTGACTTAAATAACGGTGAGACAGGACGTAGCATACATCGCTTTCCATTGCAAAGATGCTATCCATGTGATTCCATTTGAATTAAATAACGGTGAGACAGGACGTAGCATACATCGCTTTTCATTGCAAAGATGCTATCCATGTGATTCCATTTGACTTAAATAACGGTGAGACAGGACGTAGCATACATCGCTTTTCATTGCAAAGATGCTATCCATGTGATCCCATTCGACTTAAATAATGGTGAGACAGGACGTAGCATACATCGCTTTTCATTGCAAATATGCTATCCATGTGATTCCATTTGACTTAAGTAATGGTGAGACAGGACGTAGCATACAGTGGTTGCCATTGCAAAGATGCTATCCATATGATATCCATATGACTTGGATGATGTTTCATTGCAAAGATGCTATCCATATGATTCCATACGACTTGGATGATGTATCTACCACTTATGTACATCATGTACAGCGGTGTTATAAGACAAGTGTGGGAGCGTCGCTAGCGACGCAGATAAATAGGCGAAGCCCATCACGCACGCAACATGTGCATGCATATGCATGTGCGCGTGTGTGCGTGTGTGTGTTCATGTGTGTGTCCGCGCGTGCGTGTGTGCGCGTGTGTTGATAAGAGAATTAGGTGTGCCAAGAATCCATAATACCTATGTCATAGACAATTACACACTTACCTACCCAAAAGGAATGTGCCACCAAGTCAAGTATCAATGTACATTTGAAAGCATTCTAGACATCTGGAGGGTCTGGAATTAATTATTTCCATTGAGGTGATCTGAATAGCACACACAGAAAAGTGGCTGGAGTGCTGAAGCCTCGGGATTTCAACTAGGTGATACCGTAAACCGTCCAAGAACAACCTAACAGGTGTGTACACGTCAACTTGCATACCTGCAAAGTTAGGTTGGTCCCGTCACTGCGTCCGAGCAGAGAATGCTCCACCTCCGACAGAAGTGCGCCTTCAGGCCTACAATAGTTGTGCATTCATTGCTGAGTTTGGTGATTCAGTTAAGGCGCTGTTTATTTATCCTTCATAGCAGAGGACCTGCAGGGAGCCTGTTCTCACTGCATGTGTAAACTGGTGTGTAGGCATGGAATTGTGACAATCGCCTAGACATCAATTGGTAATAGTTATGACAAATGATGGCAGTTGAGAGTGTGTGTGCATTCAGTTGAAAGTGTGTGTGCACTCAGTTGAGAGTGTGTGTGCACTCAGTTGAGAGTGTGTGTGCACTCAGTTGAGAGTGTGTATGCACCCAGTTGAGAGCCCCGTAGAAATGGGAGAGCATGGTAGCAAATCTGTGCACCTGCGCGCTGTTTGCAAGGCAGACTTGTTGGTAGTTTGTACTCCAGACTTGACAAATGTGTCTGCTCATGCGATAAACCTTCCTTCTCTGGGCACCTACGTATGTGTACCATATCCAGCTCTCTTGTTACTCTACTGCATCCTACTCATATACAACTAATGCTAGTACAGAACACATGCATTCCTCTAGTCTAGGGTTTTTCAATACCATGAAACATCAACACGGGGGAAAACCACTGCAGGCAGTGAAGAACCACTTCCCACATTAAATAAGGAAAAGGAGCCACTTTGGTACTGGGTACCATAGAACTCCTCCACCAAACCCGGCTGCTACAAATACAAGCTACACCTCCCCTGCCTAATACCACTAATGACATACGTTTCAATGCACCTATGTATTGCTTTTTGTATCAAAGAGGTATCGACACAAACCCCAGAGACGCAAGCTACACCTAGCTTTTCCTCTGCTTCCCTGCAATAGACCACTGATGCCTTCCGCTTCAATGCTCCCATGTGTCAGTTTTTTTGTAACAGAGAGGGATTGACACAGCCACTACAAACACGAGCTGCGCCTTACCACAGCCCACCTGCCATACACCAGCAGCGGCAGATGCCGGACCACCATTGTACGTAAGCGAGGCACATCCTGCCCTGCCACCCAAAACTTGGTCGTGGACCTGTGCAAACAGTTATGGGATTGAGAATGTGAGCCGTGGGAATGGGAACATGGGAATAGGAATGGGAACTTGGTTATGGACCTGTGCACACAGCCATGGGGACATGGGAATTAAGATCAGGTGTCTCAAAAGGAACAACCATGTAGGTAGTGATTCTGGTACAGAAAGAACTGCACAAACAGTCAGCTATTATGTTGGGGCGGAACACACTGGCAGTGAGACATCAAATAGAAGCCCGCTCACACCATTCCCCTTCGAGGGCAGGGTATGCAATGATTGCTAGCATTAGTTCTATCTCGCTTGCATCGTGAGATGCATAGGGCTCTGTCATTATTACCATAAGTTTTACAAGGCGTGGCAACATTTTGCGTTAAGCCCAAATGCTGAAGACGTTTTTGATGCCTCGTCCATTCCAGCCTACACCTTTTTTGGTAAATAAGCATGATAAATAGGAAAACAAGTGAAGAGGGAAATCTTGAGATCTGGGGCTTACCAGCCAAAACACAAATCACCCTGTTTTGAGGCCAATGACAGAATTGGGAAGAAAGCATCATTGGGGAGCATTTAACAACAGTTAGTTGGCACACTGATGCACACGCTCTGTACATACTGTCTCGTGCAGAAACAGGTCAAACCTTTCTAACAAGTGATACGTACTGCCTTGTATGCTCAAAACATTTTTTGTTTTGCTATGCTGCAAGTGATACGTACTGCCTTGTATGCTCAAAACATTTTTTGTTTGCTATGCTGCAAGTGATACGTACTGCCTTGTATGCTCAAAACATTTTATGTTTGCTATGCTGCAAGTGATACGTACTGCCTTGTAGTGCTCAAAACATTTTTTGTTTGCTATGCTGCAAGTGATACGTACTGCCTTGTAGTGCTCAAAAACATTTTTTGTTTGCTATGCTGCAAGTGATACGTACTGCCTTGTATGCTCAAAACATTTTATGTTTGCTATGCTGCAAGTGATTACACAATCGACGTTTTTTAAGGAAGTAGCACTTACGTGCCAGCACCTGAACGCCCATCAGCACCGAATGAAGTCATAGGCCACTTTCTAAGGATCAAGGGGGTTGCGTGCAAAAGCACTCCTGCCCACATCTTGGCTGTATTCATAATTGATATGCAAAACGTACCTATCCTTGAGTAACAAAATGAATAATTGATAAAGTAATAACTAAGTTCAGTAATTTTGCTGCATACAAATCCAGTCTTAGGTCTAGCTTCTTGGATCTGAGAGAGGTTGTCGGTTTCCTTTGTATATGGTTCCTGCCTCTCCTCTCAGCACCACTTGAAGTTGCATAAATTTGTCTATTAACAACGATCATAGTGAGTCTGTGGTCAAAAAGGTGTGGCCAAATCAAGTAAGGCAACTATTGCTGGTATCTACTAGGTCATGAGTTGGAGTAATAGTTACCTTAAATTCCTAGAAACTAATTAAAACACAGCACTCCAACTCACCTCCTGAACTGATCTGGTGGCTTCCACTTCTTCCCTTCCTCTTTGTGTGTGCTCTGGCCTCCCACACTCGTTCTCAGCTGCTGCTCCTGCTGCTGTTCCTGCTCCTTCTGCTGCTGCTGCTGCTGCTGCTGCTGCTGTCGCTGCTTGTGGCTATTTTGGCCAATTTCTGCAGTGGGGCGTTTAATGGAAGCGGCAGTGGCTGTGACCTCCCTCACAGCGTCATACACATCAGACAAGCCCAGAAGTAGAGCGTCCATTGGCAAGCTTGCCGTGATGGCCTCCTGCACAAACGTTAGAGGCCAATGTGTCCGTCATATTTGCTTCAAGGTGCACTAGTGAGGGGCTCTCTTAGTTTAATTACTGTGGTGACTGGTTTTTCACTGCCTGCGTAGCTGTTTCTTATACTACATTAGGTACAGCGTTAAAGATCGTTTCGGTGCTGCCTCCTTACTCTTCTTCCCCTGATCCTGTTGGGTATCTTAAAACTACTAGTGTGGTCATTTACTTGTCTTACACAGACACCACAGAGTTTTGCACGCTATTATAGAGTCGCCTTTGTCACGTGCCTAGTGTGGTCGTTTACTTGTCTTACACAGACTTCCACAGAATTTTGCACACTATTATAGAGTTGCCTTGGTCACGTGCCAACCTCAGGCAAAGCAGTGGAATCGAATATCCATTGGGACCTTAACAACAAAACTCTTGGCACGTCTGCATTGAGTGCCAGGAGTCTACATCATGCAAAATGCATTGTTTGGAGTGATCCCGTGGGGAGATGCATTCAAAAACACTACTTGTGATCTATGAACAGAAGCTGCATAGGGTTCAACCATCCTTGATGGAGATTAACGCCTATGTTTGTACAAGCTGTCACGACAAATTATGGTACCAGCTTAAGCATGGATTGCAAGTGTGAGCCAAAATAGCATGACAGCGTGGTTGAGCAAACTGCTGTGCTTCAACATATCAACATTGTAGTAGCCTCACAAATTGTGGAAAAGGGTCTGCCTTAATAATACACCCACTTGCTTGAACACTCACCAAAACAGGACGCAGATAGGTATCCAGCACTTGCGAAGGAGGGGGACTTGTGCAGCTGACTCCGATGGTTGCGGCAAGGCTGCTTTGACTGTCTTTAACACTCTGAGGATCCAGATTCTGCACACAGGATCAGTGGCACCCAGCCATTGTTGTGTGCCTGAGACTTGCAACCGTGCGAACCATGGAACAAGATCAAGGTCAGGGGATACCATGCACGCCTCAGCCTGCTACAATTTGGGCCACTGCAGTTCTGTCTGTACATATGCTCATGGAACAAGAACAAGGTCAGGGGGTACCATGCATGTCATGCCGGCCTGCTACAATTGGAACACTGCAATTCTGTATCCGTACATATGCTTTACGCTTTGCACCTCCAGTACCCCTAATCATGCATGATCTCATCATCTTTTCTTATATCCTTTACACCCCTTTACCTCATCTGGTCACGTGCGATTCCTGAGCAAGCCAGACACTTCCTCGGTTCTGGTTATGCAGTGATTAAGTCCACACATCTTAGATCCTGTAAGCTTTGTGTTCCTTACCTCACCTGTGGTTCATGCAGCACACCCAATCGAGCCATGCTTTCCCCAGAAGCTTTTAACAGCCCTTAATTTGTGTTCCTTGCCTCACCTGGTCATGCAGCATACCCAATTGAGCCATGCTTTACCCTGTGCTGAGCACAAAGCCACCAATGGCTCCTCACCTGGTCATGCATGATACCCAATTGAGCCATGCTCTCCCCAGTGCTGAGCACAAAGCCCTCAGTGGATGCAAACACTTCTCCTGAGGAACGCATTTCAAGAAGGTATAGGCAGAGGGTGAACAGTGGAAGAGTGACCAGGGGGGGAAATTTACGCAGGCGGCAAAGTCACATTTGATTGATATGAGATTTGAGTATGATTCGTGAAACAATTAATTCCTTCCAAAAGTGGCATCCTTTTCTATCTAGTTGGATATGCTGTAGAATCACATGTAAAACGAATCAAATACTTTGCTGCTCCCAAGTGTCCCTGCACCAAATTGGCAAAAACAATCTAAATGTCTGGGGCACGGTCACAACCGTACCTATGGTGTCACAGTCAAAGTAGACATCGGCTGCTGTTTGCAGTAGGACCTCCGCGGCAGCCTTCAAGCTCCTTTTTGCTGCGTCTGTGCTGAGGCCCTGCGCCCCCCTGGCTTGCTGTTGCTGCTGTCGCTGCTGCTGTTGCACGTGCGCTTGCTGCATCGAGTGCTTGGCGGAAGCCAGGGCTTGGGCTGCGGCAATGACTCTTGTCCACAGACCTTCAAGATAGGGAGCCGCGAGACTGCAGGGTGGGATGGAGTTGTCATCAAGTGTTTGATTGCGGATTGATCTCGTGACAAGCGCATGCACTGGGGTGAAGGAAGAGATGAAACTTGTTCAAAGACCTTTAAGATAGGGAGCCTCCAGCCTGCAGAGTGGAATGGAGCTGTCATCAAGTGTTGACTGGGGATTGATCTCGTGACAAGCACATGCACTGGGGTGAAGGAAGAGATGAACCTTGTTCAAAGACCTTTAAGATAGGGAGCCTCCAGCCTGCGAAGTGGAATGGAGCTGTCATCAAGTGTTGACTGGGGATTGATCTCGTGACAAGCACATGCACTGGGGTGAAGGAAGAGATGAACCTTGTTCAAAGACCTTCAATATAAGAAGCCGCGAGTCTGCAGAGTGGAATGGTGTTGTCATCAAGTGTTGATTGGGGATTGATCTCACGACAAGCGTATAAACTGGGGTCAAGGAAGAGACTGCGCCTAACCCTCTGGTGATCTCGTCAAAAAAGGTTTCAACAGTTAGTTGGTAGGGTGAGAGGAAAAGGGGGAAAGCTGCTAGACTTTTTTCTCTCTGGCGTGAGTGTGATCATGTCAGGCTGCATATTCTGATGCATTCTCCCCTCCGACACCCGTTTAAGATCAGCTTGATTGCAGTTTGGGTGTTGTGCAGGATCATGCAAAGGTGCAAAGGGCTCCACGAGCTGCTTGGTCTTTGCCTCCCCTTAAATATCGGTTTGGGGTTGTTTTGAACTAAGATATTGGTTTTGTGCAGGATCATGCAATGGGCTTTGCAAGGTGCTTGTTGCTCCCCTCAGACAATTGTTCAGATCAGCAAGCTGCTTGGATAGCTGTCACACAAACGTTAAGGTCATCATTGAGGCACATGTGCCGCTTTGCCATACCTACGTATTAGAAAAAAATCAAATGGGCTGGTGAAGGCTTTTTTTGCGTGATTAAATTTCTAGATGGTGGGATGTAGCGCTCAGGCAACCCCCCCTCTATAAATTCTTACACTGATAGTAGGATTCTTCAATTTGTCTTTCCATTTACGCTCTTTGGCTTGGTGCAACAAGCATGTGCTTGCACTATATTACTGTTTGATGCAATCTTGACCGTGAGTTTGCTCCCATGCCTGCATGGTAATTGGTAATTGCTTAGTCTAGCAAATTTCCCAACTATAGCTCTCCCTCAAGCACAGTGTGCTGCTTACAAAGCGCACCTTTGCACACGCAGAAGCTCGTCTTGATACGCCCTCAAGAAGGGCTCCTGCTGCTGCTGCTGCTGCTGCTGCTTGAAGGTTTGTAGCATGCAAAGCACTGCGGGTGTGCTGCTCAGCTCTCCCTCCACAGTACGCGAATTGGAGCTGTTGGAGATCAGGAGCTGGCGATGGAGCTGCAGCAGCTTCTGTTGATGGCTGTGGCGCTCAGCAACCTCAGAGGCAAAGAGATTGTGCATTTTGCTGCTGTTGCTAATGCTGCCGCTGCTGCTGCCATGGACCGTTGGTGAAGTTTGGGAGGGATCACATCCTCCAGCTGGGCTTGCATCATTTTTATGGGAGTTTTGGCACAAATGGAGCTGGCGATTCTGTACTGCTGCTGTCCGCTGGTGGGTTCCAGGAGGAACGGTAGCAGTGGGAGAAGATGATGGCGCAGCAGAAGGTGGCTGACGTCGAGCAGCCGCAGCTTTGTTCATGATGTGCAGGACTGCCGTCTTTTAGATGGCCACACAGGAAGCTCAAGCAGGGTTGTGGAATTCCCTCCTCATGCAGTTATGCACACCATCCTGCAGCGTGCAAACAAATGGATGTGCATCGAGATCAGCACGCACGAAAATTGCGCACTGTGAAAAGTACTGCCGTTGGCTTGACTTGTGCGGTCAAATCCTGATGCCAGGATGTTGTAGCTCCGGCTATCACGTAAGAACTCACGAAGGGAGGAAGGGGACAGGAGGTGAGAGGCGTTTCCTTGACAAGCCCGAAGATGAGGCGACGCAGACAGATGCTAACAATGTAATCGCGTTTCTTAATACTCAAACGTATTGATTTGAGATTCAGACAAGGGGAAGGATTGAACAGTGAAAGGTGTCCAGATGTAGTCCTGGAGTGAGTCGATAATTATATTTGTTAATTTAAAAGACTGACAGGCAGGGTGCAAAATAATTTGACGGGGAGATCCAGAATGCAAGGAGGATACACCTGTACAACTTTTTATTGAGACATCAGGATTGTTGCAACTTTAATTGAGATTTCATATTTGTGAATATACCTTCCATCACGGTTCATTTCGTCAATTGGGTAAGCTAGGCTCTGATCACACACACACACACACACACACACACACACACACACACACACACACACACACACACACACACACTCACTCTCTCACACACGCACGCACGCAAGCACGCACGCGCACACACACACACACACACACACACACACACACACACACACGCACACACACACACACATACATACACACACAAACACACGCACGCACGCACACACGCACGCACGCTCGTACACACACACACACACACACACATACATTCACGCCGGCATGCACATACGTGCGCATCCATGCAAACACGCACGCATGTATGCGCGCATGCACGCAAACACGCACGCACGCACGCACGCAAACGTACGCAGGCACGCATGCATGCATGCATACGAATGCATACTTTTCATCCACAGGGATTGTTTTGCCCAACATGCACAAGAGGCTGTGCACGCCAGCCAGGGTCCTCCAGAGTCTACCCATTCACCTCCACCCCAACCTCCCCAAGGCACCGTCCATCATCTCATCCTTTGCCCCCCTTTCTCAGCTCAGCACGCAGTCAGCAGCACCCCCACCCCCACGTCCACCTCGCTCAAGGCTCCCAAGGAATCTGCTGCTCGGTTTCACAGCCTTGTCGGCTGGTGCCGTGGCATACGCAGCGGTCTCGTCCTCTCCTCCATCGCAGGGACAGCAGCCACCACCACCACAGCAGCAGCAGCAGCAGCAGCAGCAGCAGCAGCAGCAGCAGCCTGATGTGTTTGTTGACATGGAACCCCTAGGAAACAAGGCAGAGAGCAACAGGGAAGCGCAAGTACTTGTAGCCGACAGTGATGTCGGATCCCACCCTGAAATAGCACCTATTGCTGACCAGGGCGCGTCTGTGTCTAGCTCTTCTTCAGAAGGTCCCTGGATCATCGACTCTGAGATGCAGATGCACCTTCATCGCAGGTCTGATTGTGCGTTGTGCATACTCCATTCGGTTGTAGCACCAGAATGAGAGTGTTTGTGTGTGTTTGGTTGTGACACTGCAGCAAGTGAGTACGGGCATGATTACGGGCATGAGAGCTCCTTGATGCGTCATAGTAGCGTGCACAGTCCATGTCACTGTTATCAATTTATTTTCAGACCTTAAAGCCTGGACTTTTGCAGTTACCTGCATGCACGGTTGGAGAAGAAGAGTACAGAGATCTCTTTCCGTGCTGCCCATTTCAAATCATTAACATCAATACCACAAAGCATGTTTTTGCGAGTGCCAAAACAATTGACATCAGTAGCCCCCTCGCCATCATTGCACCTTGCACCGCCTCAGCACGTATGACACGGGATTAGGGTTGGCCATAACCATATGTATACGGTGTATATACTCTATTTTTGGCAGGGAAATTACCAAACAAACGGTCATATACGGTGTATATATATACATATATATGGTTATTGCCAACCCCATGTGAGATGCTTTGACACTCTCTTCAAACTTCTCATGAGGCACACACAAACATGTCGGCTTCCTATGCTGATATGCTCGTGCTAATTCATGCCCTGTCCCTGTCCGCACTCATTCCCCCCTAAGCATTTTGGCTTCCTATGCTGATATGCTTGTGCTATTTCATGCCCTGTCCCTGTCCGCACTCATTCCCCCCTGACGGCTTTACCTGTGTCACTCAAACGTTTGCAACTGCATTTCTTCTCCCTCATCAACCACAACCCCTCACCTCACTTTCCCATGCACAACAGGCCAAGGTAAGGTAGGGTTACAAACGCCATGTATGCCTCTGGGGGGCATCTGAGCGGAAGCTTGTAAAAAGCCTCAAAAAGGCGCTAAAAAAATCATGGGAAACAACAGGCTAAATTGCAACCTTATTGTCGGCCTCCCTGCTTAGAGGCGTACGTACAGAAGGGAGGGGCTTGCACGTCGTACCCTGCCTGTGTATATTTTGGGGTCTGGCCAATGATCCTACTTTCTTGCAGGGCCCTGACAGACAAAAGGCAAAAGGCTCTGTCGCTACATGTAACATGTGAAAGCATTTCATGTACACACACACAGGTATTTCTTTTACACGTGTAAAGTTCTTGTTCTGGCCAATCTTACTGTTTTGCAGGGCCCTGGCAGACAACAGGCTCCGCGGCTACATCCATTTGAAGGAACAGGAGCTTCAAAACTGGTGAGCACGCCCGCTAACTCCCTGCATTTGTATACAGTGCACTGTTTTACGGTGTATATACGGTGTACATACGGTATATTTGGTAGGGAAATCACCAAATACATGGTCACATACGGTGTATGTATGTACGGTTCTGGCCAATTCTATAAACGGGCTGCATTCGCTTTTAAATGCAAAAGAGTTAAAAACATCACTCTGAGGCTTTTGCACCCACTAAAATGCTCAATGGAATTGTCAGATCAAATTACCGTCACTGCAAAGTATAAAACTCAGCACATCTACTAATGCCCTGCACTTTTAATTAACACACCATACTTGCACACTGTAGTTTGCTGAAGTTGTTCAGTCTAAGGGCACCGCGCTTAGTTATACCATATGTGAAGGGTTGGCCACACCATATATATACGGTGTATATTCTGTATTTTGGGCAGGGAAATCACCAAGTATATGGTCATTTGCGGTGTATATATATACGGTTCTAGCCAACCCTATTCTTGCACCCTACAGAGAAATTTTTGGTGTGCTCTGCTGAGGAAGGGACCACAAACAAATTGATTGCTGTGATCTGCTGAGGAAGGGACCACAAACAAATTGATTGCTGTGATCTGCTGAGGAAGGGACCAAAAACAAATTGATTGCTGTGATCTGCTGAGGAAGGGACCACAAACAATTTGATTGCTGTGATCTGCTGAGGAAGGGACCACAAACAAACTGATTGCTGTGATCTGCTGAGGAAGGGAACACAAACAAATTGATTGCTGACTCGATGCAGCAAAAAAGCAGTACACGCTGTGCTCCTCAGCTCCTCAGGTCCTCGGCCAGCAGTACACAGTCAGGTTCCTCAGGTCCTCAGCCTCGATCGTTATTGCGCTGATGTTGCAAGAACGCAGGCTTGCCCAGATGGAGAGACAGGGCGTCAGGATAACACCGGACGATTTTGAAAAGCACATGCTGCAGCTGGAAGAAGAGGTGAGAAGCATACCATGTGTGCAGGGTTGGCCATAACCTTGTGTTGTACAGTTAACAAGCACATGCTGCAGCTGGAAGAAGAGGTGAGAAGCACATGCTGCAGCCGGAAGAAGAGTGAGAAGGACATGCTGCAGCTGGAAGAAGAGGTGCAAAGCATTCATATGTGTAGGGTTGGCCAGAACCTTGTGTTGCACAGTTAAAAAGCAGCTGGAAGAAGAGGTGAGAAGCACGTGCAGCAGCTGGAAGAAGAGGTGCAAAGCATGACATATGTGTAGGGTTGGCCAGAACCTTGTGTTGCACAGTTAAAAAGCAGCTGGAAGAAGAGGTGAGAAGCACATGCTGCAGCTGGAAGAAGAGGTGCAAGCATAACATATGTGTAGGGTTGGCCAGAACCTTGTGTTGTACGGTTGTGTGATATTTGCGTCGATGCACAGGTCAATCGTTTTATGAATGTCCGTCAAGTGTGCTGCCTGTCGTTTTTCTTATTTATTCTTTCCAAACTCGAACTGTGCGAGGTGGTGACATTGATTTTCAAGTCAATAAACAGGCCTCTTTGATAATTGTTTGCCCTCCTGAGCAATAATGAACATTCATGAGCTTCTGTTGGTGAGAAAAGAAACCTCAATGATTGTTTCATCATTAAAATTGTCTGAACGTGTAGAGGAGAGAGAGAGAACGTGAGGAGAGAGAGAGAGGGAGAGAGAGAGAGAGAGAGAGAGAGAGAGAGAGAGAGAGAGAGAGAGAGAGAGAGAGAG
>Ga0307942_1002885_pt1 | contig 13979 bp, 17 predicted proteins | sample OrgLakmetagen175_FD_201846 | JGI IMG/M metagenome (GOLD analysis project Ga0307942, IMG submission 201846) | Saline water microbial communities from Organic Lake, Antarctica - #175 | ecosystem: Environmental > Aquatic > Non-marine Saline and Alkaline > Saline | place: Antarctica: Organic Lake...
AAACACACTTCAAACACTCAATGGCCAAGTGTCTGCTCCAAGTCCACACACACACACACACACACACACACACACACACACACACACACACACATACACACACACACGCACACGCACACGCACGCGCACACACACACGCACACGCACACGCACACGCACACGCACACGCACACACACACACACAAACACACACACACACATACACACACACCACACACGCATACGCACACACACGCACACACACACACTTCAAGCACTCACTGGTCAAGTGTCTGCTCCAAGTCCACAAAGCGCTCCACAGCACTCCAGTCCGCGCCACGCAGTGCTCCATCCCCTGCCCCAGAGCGCAATTCCTCCAGCGCAGACGCAGTGAAGCGCAGCAGGGCAGCACGTGCGCGACTGCGGATCTGTGTGCGTGTATGTGTGTGTGTGTGTGTATGTGTGTGTGCATGGATGTGAGCATGTCTATGGGTGTTTGAATGTCTGTCTTACCAACACGGGAGCAGTGACGCGCAGCAGAGTGGCACACATACACAGTTACGTATATGCGCTAAAAAATGCGCATTTGAAAGTGCGCATGTCTCAGCATATATGCGCCCTAAAGTGCGCATTCGAAAGTGCACATGTCTCAGCATATATGTCTCAGTATATATGCGCCCTAAAGTGCGCATTCAAAAGTGCGCATGTCTCAGCATATATGTGCCCGAAAGTGCACATGTCTCAGCAAATGTGTGCCCGAAAGTGCACATGTCTCAGCAAATGTGTGCCCAAAAGTGTGTGCATGTCTCAGCATATATGTGCCCGAAGTGCACATGTCTCAGCAAATGTGTGCCTGAAAGTGCACAAGTCTCAGCATATGTGTGCCTGAAATTGCACAAGTCTCAGCATATGTGTGCTCGAACGTGCACATGTCTCAGCATATATGTGCCCAAAAGCGCACGCGTAGTAGTATATGTGTGGCTAAAAGTGCACAAGTCTCAGCATATATGTGCCCAAAAGCGCACGTGTCTCAGCAAATATGTGCCCAATAGCACACGTGTCTCAGCAAATATGTGCCCAATAGCGCACATGTCTCAGCAAATATGTGCCCCAAAGCGCACGTGTCTCAGCATATATGTGCCCAAAAGTGCACAAGTCTCAGCATTTATGTGCCTGAAAGTGCACAAGTCTCAGCATATGTGTGCCCGAAAGTGCGCATGTCTCAGCATATATGTGCCCAAAAGCGCACGCGTAGTAGTATATGTGTGGCTAAAAGTGCACAAGTCTCAGCATATATGTGCCCAAAAGCGCACGTGTCTCAGCAAATATGTGCCCAAAAGCACACCTGTCTCAGCAAATATGTGCCTGAAAGTGCACATGTCTCAGCAAATGTGTGCCCGAAAGTGCGCATGTCTCAGCATATATGCGCCCAAAAGTGCACATGTCTCAGCAAATGTGTGCCCGAAAGTGCGCATGTCTCAGCATATATGTGCCTGAAGTGCACGTGTCTCAGCAAATGTGTGCCTGAAAGTGCACAAGTCTCAGCATATATGCGCCCAAAAGTGCGCATGTGTCTCAGCAAATATGTGCCCAAAAGCGCACATGTCTCAGCATATATGTGCCTGAAAGTGCACAAGTCTCAGCATATGTGTGCCCGAAAATGCGCATGTCTCAGCATATGTGTGCCCGAACTTGCACATGTCAACATATATGTGCCAAAAAGCGCATGTGTAGTAGTATATGTGTGGCTAAAAGTGCACAAGAATCAGCATATATGTGCCCAAAAGCGCACGTGTCTCAGCAAATATGTGCCCAAAAGCACACCTGTCTCAGCAAATATGTGCCCCAAAGCGCACGTGTCTCAGCATGTGTGTATGGAGGATGTAGTATGCTAGTCCTTTAAATGCCGACGCGATAAAGTGCAGCATAAAGCAGAGCAACAAGCACACTGCTGTGTATCTGCGTTTGTATGCACGTATGCTTAGGCAAGTGTGTGGATGATGCAGTATGCTTGTCCCTTGAATGCAGACGCGTTGAAGTGCAGCATAAAGCAGAGCAACAAGCACACTGCTGCATATCTGTGTGTGTATGTGTGTATATGCACGTATGTTTAGGCATGTGCGTGGACGATGCAGTATGCTTGTCCCTTTAATGCAGACGCATTTAAGTGCAGCATAAAGCAGAGCAACAAGCACACTGCTGTGTATATGCGTGTGTGAATGCACGTATGTTTAGGCATGTGTATAGACGATGCGGCATGCAAGTCTTTTAAATGCAGACACATTTAAGTGCAGCATAAACCAGAGCAACAAGCACACTGCTGCGTATCTGTGTGTGTGTGTATGTGTGTGTATGCACGTATGCTTAGGCAAGTGCATGGACGATGCGGCATGCAAGTCCCACTAACGCAGACGCGTTGGAGTGCAGCATAAAGTAGAGCAACAAGCACACTGCTGTGTATCTGCGTGTGTGTATGTGTGTGTATGCACGTATGTTTAGGCATGTGCGTGGACGATGAGTATACAAGTCCCACTAACGCAGACGCGTTGAAGTGCAGCATAAAGCAGAGCAACAAGCACACTGCTGTGTATCTGCGATTGTGTATATGCATGTATGTTCAGGCATGTGCGTGGACGATGCAGTTTGAATGTCCTTCAACGCAGATGCGGTGAATTGCAGCATATGCAGCACCTACAAGGCTGCATTGTTTAGGGTACTGTTTCTAAATGTTCCTTTCGAGATTCTATATATTTCAAGTTACACGTAGAATGATGGTATACGTTCAAAGAGGATGCAGAGAAGTGCACGCACTCATACATTTCCATCCAACTTTTTACAGCATTCAGCAAAGTACCACATACACAAGCCTGCTCTTATGCTGCAGACACCCTTCTTCGGGCCCATCAATCTAATAAGGGAGACATTGACGAGAAAGGTGAGCATCACAAAGTCTGCTGTCCACAGTCTCGAATGTTTTCTGACTAACTTACATACACACCTGTTTTTTTGCTGCAGACACTTTACTCAGGCCCAGCCATCTAATAAGAGGTGAAATGAGAGGTCCATTCACGAGGAGGGTGAGCATCACAAAGCCCGCTGTCCACAGTCCCATCTGAGCCATGACCTGCGATGTGGATATGATTACAGCACAGTGAAGGGTTGAGATAAAAGGGGCACATTCACGGAAAGGGTGAGCATCACAAAGCCTGCTGTCCACAGTCCCATCTGAGCCATGACCTGCGAAGTGGATATGATTACAGCACAGTGCAGAGTTGAGATTTTTGGCACATTCACGGAAAGGGTGAGCATCACAAAGCCCGCTGTCCACAGTCCCATTTGAGCCATGACCTGCGAAGTGGATATGATTACAGCACAGAGCAGAGTTGAGTTTTTTGGCACATTCACGGAAAGGGTGAGCATCACAAAGCCTGCTGTACACAGACCCATCTGAGCCATGACCTGCGAAGTGGATATGATTAAAGCACAGAGCAGAGTTGAATTTTTTTGGCACATTCACGGAAAGGGTGAGCATCACAAAGCCTGCTGTACACAGACCCATCTGAGCCATGACCTGCAGAGTGAGTATGATTGTGATTTCCTGTTCATCAGCAAAGTACTGCGATTTAAGTACGTGTTCTTTGCTGCACAATAATAGTGCCAGATCAGATCACGTTCAAGTAGATGAAAATGTGTGGGTGAGGCAGTAACTGGCATAGCTGCAGTATACTAGGGCGTCATTAAATATATCAACATATCACTAAAGTAGGAAAAACTGCACAGGCGGTCGAAATCATTCCTCACATTCGTCAAGGAAAAGAAGCCGCTTTGGTAACGAGTTCTGACGCACTCATCCTCCGAGTTCTGACGCACTCGTTCTCCACAAGAAGTACTTAGATGTATATCTTGCAGATATTTTGCAGATATTTTGCAGGAAAGTGACCAGCATACAAGGTCAGTTTTTACAGGCAATGCAGCAGCGCAGCCAAACCACCCACCAACTTTCCAGGTATGCATTTGCAAATAACACACCCACCTTCCTCTCTGCCTTGCGGCCCTCATACGCAGCCAAGTCTTCAGCATCACCAAACGAGCCGCCCACGCCATCAGGCATGTAGGAGGAATAATGGTGCTTCTGGTCTGCGGCAGACTCCATTGTCAGCACAGACTGCGCAAGGATGAGCGACACAGCACCACGCATGCCACCCACTGCCACAAACACCACGCCCTGCAGGTTATGTGTGTGTATGTGTGTGTGTATGTGTGTGTGTATGTGTATGTGTGTGTGTATGTGTATGTGTGTATGTGTGTGTATGTGTATGTGTATGTGTATGTGTGTGTATGTGTATGTGTATGTGTGTGTATGTGTGCGTGTGTGTGTTTCAGTGCTTGTAGCTGAGTGCGTACAAGCATGAGTGAGTAGCATTTATGGTGCAGAGTTGAAATGCAGCTGCCACCACTCCCAACCCCCAGCCATGCAGCTATGCGCACATGCAGAGAAATGATAACAGTTTTCTGGAAATTATTTGTCAAGACACGTGGGCATCTCCTTACCCCCAGCCACGCAGCTGGGCTCACAGACAAAGCAATAAAGCAGGGATCACATACAACACTTGCCTGCCAGGAAATGTGGACATCCCCCACCCCCAGCCATGCAGCTAGGCGCACGGACAGAGCAATGAGCACCAGACGCAGCACACCGAAGGCCACGTAAATAGCTGGCAGGACGATGGCAATGTCCTTGACTAGCTCAATAATGCCCCCTGGTAGCGAGAGTGCGTGTGCTGGTGTGTGTGTGTGCGTGAATGATGCGTGCTTGTGTGTGTGTCTGAGTGTGTTTGTGTGACGGTAAACGTGCACAGCTGGGTGTACGTTTCAATGTAAGAGTTGAGGGTAAAACTACGGCAACCTCATATTTCTTACCTGATACTCCCTTCACAAGTACTACGCGAAAGCAGCACAGTTTTGTGTTTTGAAGGAGCTTGTGCTGCGATGAAGTGATGGTTGGCCGATTGCAAATGCACACAGGCATACAAACTCGCACACACACACTTTCAAACAAACAACACAGACACAGACACAGACACACACACTCTCTCTCTCTCCCTCACCTGCGCCGCTGTCATGGTGGAGGTCCACACTCAGTCGAATCAAGAAGTTAGTAGCCGATGCGCCCACATAGAAAAAAATGATGCCCTGTGCATATGAGGAATCGTGTGTGTGGTCAAAACGGTGAGAGCAGAGAAAGGGACTGGTGTGGTCAAAATGGTGAGATCACAGGTACAGGAGATGATAGAAGAGAGAGAAATTGATGTGAGCATTATAGCGTGCAGATGTAGCCATTCAGGCTTATTTTGTCCCCAGTCTGATATTGCACATGCAAAAATGGTGTAAGCAATGCATAGCCGGACAGGCTGAGCGCTTCGTGTGTGCAAGCACGTAAATTTACCAACGCATCTCCCCGTCACTTTTTGCGTCTTATATGATATAAGTACCTTTTGGGCTGTGTGTACAGTGCACAGCCTGACAGAGTGAGAGCGCATTGTGTGTGCAGGCACACGCCGTGCAGGCACACGAGATTGTGTGTGCAGGCACACGCTGTGCAGGCACACGAGATTGTGTGTACAGGCACACAAGATTTAATGTGCAGGCACACGCTGTGCAGGCACACGAGATTGTGTGTACAGGCACACGCTGTGCAGGCACACGAGATTGTGTGTGCAGGCACACGAGATTGCGTGTGCAGGCACACGCTGTGCAGGCACACAAGATTGTGTGTGCAGGCACACGCCGTGCAGGCACACAAGATTGTGTGTGCAAGCACGCGAGATTGCGTGTGCAGGCACACGCTGTGCAGGCACAAAAGATTGTGTGTGCAGGCACACGCCGTGCAGGCACACAAGATTGCGTGTGCAGGCACACGAGATTGCGTGTGCAGGCACACGCCGTGCAGGCACACAAGAAAAAATCTAAGCACGTCCGTACACTCGCAATTCATCATTTCCAATCGTAAATAAAAAGTCCATGCAATGGATGCAAAGCAACCACTACTTGCTTCATGCGACCAACAGCAAGCAGTACAAATTGTCGGCAGAAACTGAACGTCAGCACACAACAGTCACGTGTGATGTTCATTTCATTTCGAGCACCAAGCAAGTGGCGCGTACCCGTCATATCAGAACAAGCAGTACTCACATTTATGATGAATGTCAGCATGCATAAATCACGTGCAAGAATTTAAAGCAAATGCACTTCCTATGACCCACACCAACAGACCCAGCAGTACTCACATTCATGATGAATGTCAGCATGCATAAATCACGTGTAAAAATTTAAAGCAGAAGCACTTCCTATACCCACACCGACAGACCCAGCAGTACTCACATTCATGGTGAATGTTAATTTACCAATGAATGCAAACATGCAGCAACCTCACGTGGTTCCAGAAAGCGGCTGCCAGGAGCTATCCCCCACAGACAGACACAGTAATACTCACATTCATGGTGAATGTCAGCACATTCATGTATAACTCGCATGTACGAATGACACATGTATAAATCACAAGAAGCAATGTAAGCAAATGCACTTGCTAAGACCCACACATTCATGGTGAATGTCAGCATGCATAAATAACGTGTAAAATTTTAACGCAAATGCACTTCCTATGACCCACACCGACAGACCCAGCAGTACTCACGTTCATGATGAACATCGTTTAATCATTAAATGTAAGCATGCAGCAACCCCACGTGATTCTAGAAAGCAGCTGCCAGGAGCTATCCCCCACACCGACAGACCCAGCAGTACTCACATTCATGGTGAACGTCAGCAAGTATACATTACAAGTAGTAAGCAAATGCGCTTGCTATGACCCACACCGACAGACCCAGCAGTACTCACATTCATGATGAACGTCAGCATGCATAAATAACGTGTATAATTTTAAAACAGATGCACTTGCTATGACCCACACCGACAGACCCAGCAGTACTCACGTTCATGGTGAACGTCAGCACGTCCCAAAAGTGCTGCATGCTGGCAGAGCGCTTTGCTTTGAGGGACATGTGCCAAGACATGCTGGCCGCTCCGTTTAGGCCGTAGATGACGCATGCCATCACACCTGTGGTCAAAACACATAGTTTGTTGTAAATTCTTGGTTTGATGTTGAACTCAGGCGTGCGCCAGCAAAAATGCTGGCCGCTCCGTTTAGGCCGTAGATGACGCATGCCATCACACCTGTGGTCAATACACATAGTTTGTTGTAGATTCTTGGTTTGATGTTGCACTCAGGCGTGCGCCAGCACAAATGCTGGCCACTCCACAGTGGCATTCATAATCATACACGTACCAGATGCCTGCACGTCCTCGGGGATTAAGCATAAAGATTGGTATCTCCACACACAAACACACAAACACACAAACACACACACATACATACATACACGTACCAGACGTCTGCAGATATTCGTTGGCCACGTAGAAGCACAGCCTTCAGGTCTTACAAGCTATGTGCAAAGATAGGCAGGCGCAACCACACACACACACACACACACACACACATACGTACACACAAACGCACGCACGTACGTGCACACAGGCACACAAGCACGTGCTCTCACACACACACACACACGCATACACACACGCACACACACACACACGCACACACACATACGTACACACAAACGCACGCACGTACGTACACACAGGCACACAAGCGCGTGCTCACACACACACACACACACACACATACCAGAAGCCTGCAGGTAGGCGGTGGCCACGTAGAAGCACAGGTAAGTACCCCCCAATGTCACTGCCACCTCCACGTGCGGCTTCACCCTTCGCCATTGCAGCCAGCGGAGCAGCTGCCTGCATTATGATGAGGACACAATGGTAAGCAACGTGCCCACCAAGTATACCTTTCGCTACTGCAACCAGCAGAGCAGCTGCCTGCATTGTGATGAGGGAGCAATGGTAAGCAACGTGCACTCCAAAAAACCCTTCGCCACTGCAACCAGCGGAGCAGCTGCCTGCATTATGATGAGGGCGCAATACAAATTAACGTGCACTTCAAAAAACCCTTCGCCACTGCAATCAGCAGAGCATCTGCCTGCATTATGATGAGGACACAATGGTAAGCAACGTACACACCAAATATTCCTTGTGTCGCTGCAACCAGCAGAGCAGCTGCCTGCATTATGATGAGGATGCAAGAATAAGCGTCATGAACGTCAGATATGGGAGCATACATACAGACCGCCGCCTGCAATGCATTGAGGTCAAGCTCATAAGCACAAACATGTGCAAGGAGCAGGAAAGCAATGAAGGCGTGGACCCTCGGTGTATGCAGCTAGTTGAGAATCTGCCTGCATTGTGATGAGGGTGCAAGAATAAGCATCATGCTCGTCAGGTATGGGAGCATACATACAGGCAACCGCCTGCGGGTGCACCCCGTAACAGCAAAAACCAAGCGAGTGAAGCAGCTGCCTGTGATGGCGAATCATAGGAATACGTTTCAATACTGCTAAAGTTGGGGTTAGCAATGCAAATTGGAAATCTAATTTATAAAGGTAATAAATCTGGTTGAACAAAAGGTGAAGCATCTGCAAAGTATAAGGTGTGAGAGAAGGACAACAAGAAGGGCAAAAGGACACCGGCGGCTCTGCTTATCTGATCACTGCAACCTGACCTTATCTGACCACTGCAACCTTATCTGACCACTGCAACCTGTAGAGCAGATGCCTTATTGAGAGGGTGCAGCATGCGCATGAAATGGGGGAGCATACATTAAAGCCAGCTGCCTGCAACGTGAAGAGGGTGAAACGTTGAGCTCATAAGATGTTAATAGGGGGATGAGTGTTGAAGTCTTGGCCAGCTGTGAAATAATGAGCCTGCAACACGCATGCTGAGAGAGTGCAGCAGTAAGCATGCGCATAAAATGGGGGAGCATGCATAAAAGCCAGCTGCCTGCAACGTGATGAGGGTAAACTTGTTGAGTTCATAAGATGTTAACAGGGGGGTGAGTGTTGGAGCCTGCGCCGCCGCAACCTGTAGAGCAGGTGCATGTGACACCCATACTGAGAGAGTGCAGCAATAAGCAGCACGGGCATGAAGTGTGAGTCATACGTAACAGCGCGATTGCCTGCAGTATGATAGGAAACAACAATGAGTGAACGCATGATAGGGACAAAACAATGAGTGAACACATGATAGGGACAAAACAATGAGTGAACACATGATAGGGACAAAACAATGAGTGAACACATGATAGGGACAAAACAATGAGTGAACGCATGATAGGGAAAAAACAATGAGTGAACGCATGAAGGGAGATTAGTGTTGGAGTCTATGCCGCTGCATAGGTGAAACCCATGCCTGCAAAAATAAGAAGATGCAATATGCAGGTGCACCTATACAATTGCTAGGAGGTGGCAGCTGGTCCTTTCAGCTTCTTTTTCACTTTTTTCCGCCGGCACCTTCTTATTGCAGGAGGTAGCAGCTGGTCCTTTCTTCTTCTTCTTCACTTTTTTCCGCCAGCACCTTCTTATTGCAAGAGGTAGCAGCTGGTATTTGCCAGCAGAGCAGCTGCTTGCGATTTGGAGCGAATTAAAGGTTCACCACCTTGGAAATTGTTAGCTGATCCTTGCCAGCAGAGCGGCTGCTTGCGATTTGGAGCGAACGGAAGGTTCACCACCTTCAGGTTTGTTAGCTGATCCTTGCCAGCAGAGCGGCTGCTTGCGATTTGGAGCGAACGGAAGGTTCACCACCTTGGAAATTGTTAGCTGATCCTTGCCAGCAGAGCGGCTGCTTGCGATTTGGAGTGAATTGAAGGTTCACCACCTTCAGATTTGTTAGCTGATCCTTTCCAGCAGAGCGACTGCTTGCGATTTGGAGCGAACGGAAGGTTCACCACCTTCAGATCTGTTAGCTGATCCTTGCCAGCAGAGCAGCTGCTTGCAATCTAAGGCAGACGGAGGGTTTACAACCTTGAGGCAATAAATAGGTGCAGGGTAACGAGCTTGAAAGGAAGGCAGGGGTTTACACTACCCTTTGCCTCGGCAGCCAGTGAGGTAATGCGCTGAGGGGGGAACGACCCTTTGCTTCATTCTTTTCAGCTTTGTTAATTGATCATATTATGTATGAAGCACCAAAGTTGGAATCTCGAAGCATTACACATCATTATTTAAGATGAGCTATACCTGAAGAGGTTGCACACGCTTTATGGCTTACACTCACGGCTAAATAAAGAGGCTCTTCAGCAGTGACATATTCGTATGAACATTAAAGCTGTGGTAGCTGCCACAATTTGGGCGTGATTTCATCATCTCGTTTACAGTATTCCAAGCAGCATTTAGTCCCTAAAAGGGCACATGACATCATCTCACACACTCACACGTACACACACACACACAGACACACGTACACACACGCACACACACACATCACATGTATCTTAGAACACACCTACTGTGCCAGAGTTCCAACAGAACCAACTCCCATACGAAAACTCCACAACACATACACTTACTGCGTAACAGTGCCGAAAAACAGGCCCACTAAGACGCCAACTCCTGCCAGCCATGCAAATTGTTGAAGGACTCGCATGACCTACAATTCAAAAAGGGAAAGTGTGAAATAAATGATATATGATATTACATCACATTTGCAAAGTGTTGCAGGACACACCTGACCTACAATTCAAAAAGGAAAAGTGTGAAATGATTCATGATAAATTTGAGTTAGAAAACAGAAGAAGTTTATACGACCTTAGAGAAGGATGGGAATTGAGCTTATGCTTACAAGAGAACAAGCATCGTGAATCCGTGAATCACGAGCCCCTTTTGCCCTGTCGTCGACAATTAGGAGATCGAGGAGCACGAAACTTGAAACTCTTCGATAGTAAAGCACATGGAGAACATGTGTGAAACGTGTGCATGTTCTTAGAATGGTAATTACAGCCACACCCCTTTTGTTACGTCAAAGATTTGAAAGCGCACAGGGTGCAAATTTGTTAACATAAGGAGGGAAGTGTGTGGGAGATCATGGGCTTGCAAGAGCATGTTGATAGAAGCAACGTCCATTTAGCACCCTCTGCTTGTCTGTGGAGTCGTGTCATCCTCACTGAAATTTAAATTGCTATCCCCTTGTCACGATCCAATGCTATCTAATGCTATCCAATGCTATCTAATGCTATCCAATGCTATCCAATGCTATCCAATACTATCCAATGCTATCCAATGCTATCCAATGCTATCCAATGCCATTCAATGATCCAATGCTATCCAATGATTCAATGCTATCCAATGCTATCCAATGATTCAATGCTATCCAATGCTATCCAATGCTATCCAATGCTATCCAATGCCATCCAATGCTATCCAATGCCATCCAATGCTATCCAATGCCATCCAATACCATCCATTGATCCCAGTGCTATCCAATGCTAACCCCTCGTCACGATCCGTCATCATCTCCATCGCCTTTGGTCATTCACTCAAATTCATTAACTCACATCACCCATCCCTTCTTCTCCTTCACTTCAAGTTCAGCCACCTCACCTCAATGACCAACGCCTCCCATTTGACAGCACCTGCTGGGTCTTCATGGCTGTGCTTGCCCAGATCTGATCCTGCCACATCACCCCACACACCATCACCCGATGCCCCTTCCTCTTCTGCACCCCACAAGCTGCCAATGAACGCTCCGGCAGCAGCGGCAAAGGCACCTGCCCTACTTTTAACCCTCTCATCCTCTGCTGCTCCCGCTGCAAAGTCAGCAGGAGGCTGGTATGTGCTGTTGGCGTCGACCTTGTCCTCAGCCTGGTGTGTGTGTGGGTGTGGGTGTGGGGGTGTGTGTGTGCGCGCGCGTGTGTGTGTATGTGTGTGTGAGTGTGTATGTATGTGCGCGTTTGCATGCCATATGGCATAACCACGTGACAGCTGCATGGTTTAGCCACGACAGCTGCATGATACAACCACGTGACCAGCTGTATGGTTTAACCACGTTACCAGCTGTAAAGGCATTACCACGTGACCAGCTGTATGGTATAACCACGTGACCAGCTGTATGGCATAACCACGTGACCAGCTGTATGGTTTAACCACATGATCAGCTGCATGGTTTAACAACGACAGCTGTATGGCATAACCACGTGACCAGCTGTATGGCATAACCACGTGACCAGCTGTATGGTGACAATGCGCCAAGTTTTGAAGGAAGGACTCGTTCCATATTGCACAGCAGTTTTTTTTGGCAGCAATAGCACTGAGCAAGCTGTAAGGTGAAACCCTACGACCCACCTTCCTTAGAGAATAGTATGGCACTGGCTGAGACCAGTTCTTTTTTTACAACCTTACGTTTACTTTACGCTGGCTGATCCAGCAATGCCTGTGGCTGCCGTTGCCCCCTATGTAAACCCTTTGTAACCCTTTACGACCCACCTGCATCCGCATGAGGGTCTTCAGGAAGATGTCGAGCAGCACAAGGCCGCTGACACTGTTGAAGAGAACAAGCTTCATGGTGAAACCCTACAACCCACCTGCATCTGCATGAGGGTCTTCAGGAAGATGTCGAACAGCACAAGGCCGCTGGCATCGTTGAAAAGAGACTCCCCCTCCAGAAGGGTTGAAAGGACCTCCGGCGCTCCTCCGCTTTTCAAGCTGGCCGAAACTGTGGACACAGGCACGCAAACATCCAATGAAATGGGCGACGCTGCGAGTGCAAGTTTTGCCATGCGCATGTGTACGTATGTGCATAAAAAAGCATAGAAAACATTCACTTTTCAAGCAGGCCAAAACTGTGGACACAGGCACGCAAACATTAAATGAAATGGGCGATGCTGCGAGTGCAAGTTTTGCCATGCGCATGTGTGCGCATGTGCATAAAAAAGCATAGAAAACATTCACTTTTCAAGCTGGCCGGTACTGTGAATACAGGCACGCAAACATCCAATGAAATGGGCGATGCTGCGAGTGCAGGTTCTGCCATGTGCATGTGCATAAAAAAGAATAGAAAACATTCACTTTTCAAGCTGGACAAACCTGTGGACACAGGCACGCAAACATTAAATGAAATGGGCGACGCTGCGAGTGCAAGTTTTGCCATGCGCATGTGTGCGCATGTGCATAACACAGCATAGAAAACATTCACTTTTCAAGCTGGCTAAAACTGTGGACACAGGCACGCAAACATATAATGAAATGGGCGATGCTGCAAATGCAGGTTTTGACATGCGCATGTGTGCGCATGTGCATAAAAAAGAATAGAAAATATTCACTTTTCAAGCTGGCCGAAACTGTGGACACAGGCACGCAAGCATCAAATGAAATGGGCGACGCTGCAAGTGCAGGTTCTGCCATGCGCATGTGTACGCATGTGCATAAAAAAGCATAGAAAACATTCACTTTTCAAGCTGGCCAAAACTGTGAACACAGGCACGCAAACATTAAATGAAATGGGCGACGCTGCGAGTGCAAGTTTTGCCATGCGCATGTGTGCGCATGTGCATAACACAGCATAGAAAACACTCACTTTTCAAGCTGGCTAAAACTGTGGACACAGGCACGCAAACATATAATGAAATGGGCGATGCTGCAAATGCAGGTTTTGACATGCGCATGTGTGCGCATGTGCATAAAAAAGAATAGAAAATATTCACTTTTCAAGCTGGCCGAAACTGTGGACACAGGCACGCAAACATCAAATGAAATGGGCGACGCTGCAAGTGCAGGTTCTGCCATGCGCATGTGCATAAAAAGGCATAGAAAATATTCACTTTTCAAGCTGGCCAAACTGTGGACACAGGCACGCAAACATCAAATGAAATGGGCGATGCTGCGAGTGCAGGTTCTGCCATGCGCATGTGCATAAAAAGGCATAGAAAACATTCACTTTTCAAGCTGGCTAAAACTGTGGACACAGGCACGCAAACATCAAATGAAATGGGCGACGCTGCAAGTGCAAGTTTTGCCATGCGCATGTGTGCGCATGTGCATAAAAAAGAA
>Ga0307942_1002887_pt1 | contig 13977 bp, 14 predicted proteins | sample OrgLakmetagen175_FD_201846 | JGI IMG/M metagenome (GOLD analysis project Ga0307942, IMG submission 201846) | Saline water microbial communities from Organic Lake, Antarctica - #175 | ecosystem: Environmental > Aquatic > Non-marine Saline and Alkaline > Saline | place: Antarctica: Organic Lake...
CAGGGCCACACGAGCCCTCTTGGCCTGATTACCGGAGGACATTTTATATTTATATCGCAAATCGCAAATCGCAAATGTTGTTTGTGGGGAAATCGGAGCTTGAGTTGGCACTCTGAGCCACTGAGTATCTGACGCCGCACCGTTACTTACGATTTCCCACCGTCAGTATGAATTTCACCGTTAATTAGGGTTATGTGACGTAGACATCATTTAAGCACCGTAATTAACGGTGCCATTTGTGATTGACGCCGTATGTGCACAACACTGGTAGACATTCAGTGCTCCTTTACTTGCCTGTGCAGACCCTTGTAAACATGTGCTGGGCGCACACCACGGTAGACATCCAGGGCTCTCCCACCTTCCGCAAAGCAGTGGTGCACCACCTGCAGCATTCCAGGTACGCACGCCACCCACAGTATTACAGTATTCCAGGCTCACCAGTATTCCAGGTACACCACCCACAGTATTACAGTATTCCAGGCTCACAAGTATACCAGGTACACTACCTGCAGCATTCCAGGTACGCACACCACCCACAGTATTCCAGCATACCACAGGTTCACCAGCCATCCAGGTACGCACACCACCCACAGTATTCCAGCATTTCACAGGTTCACCAGCATTCCAGGTACACCACCCACAGTATTCCAGGTACACACACCACCCACAGCATTCCAGGTACGCACACCACCCACAGTATTCCAGCATACCACAGGGCCACCATAATTCCAGGTACGCACACCACCCACAGTATTACAGGTACACTACCTGCAGCATTCCAGGTACGCACACCACCCACAGTATTCCAGTGTTCCACAGGTTCACCAGTATTCCAGGTACACCACCCACCCACAGTATTCCAGCATTTCACAGGATCACCAGTGTTCCAGGTACACTACCTGCAGCATTCCAGGTACGCACGCCACCCACAGTATTCCAGCATACCACAGGTTCACCAGTATTCCAGGTACGCCACCCACAGTATTCCAGGTACACACCACCCACAGCATTCCAGGTACACACACCACCCACAGCAACCCAGTAATCCAGGCTCACCAGTATTCCAGGTACGCCACCTGCAGTATTTCAGGTACATACAGAAACGTACCTACAGATTATCCTGAGCACACCAAACGACGAAAGCAGGAGAGAATAAACAACTCCAGATTATCCTGAGCACACCAAACCAAGACAGCAGGAGAGAATAAACAACTCCAGCGTTTCCGGTACACTGCAAAGGAAAGAGCTGCAGTATCTCAGGTACAAACAGTGGGAGGTAATTAGAAAGTGTGCTAATTAGGCGCTCTTGCTGCAAAATTTTTTGATGTGTTTCTTTAGGTTTTTTGTTGGAGACGTTTTTGCAGTGTGCAGGATGAACACTTTGACGGGTAGATGCTGAGAGGCACTAGAAAACCAGACAGTAAGCACATCTTTATAATAATGCGCAGGGGTTGACTCTTATCACCGCAACAATAGCTCAGACAGTTGGCCTGGCTTTCTCACAATGTGCAGGGGGTGACTCTATCACCCCGCATGATTGAAAATGGTAACGCACAAATTTTTAGAATGCTTAGAGCGGTTAATAAAAGACCTGGCAACATTGACCAGTCTAGGAGTACTGGTAAGCTGCTCTTCCCAGCAGAGATTTCCCAATAAATATGTCTATCAGAACCGTTGGCAGTTGCTTTTACCAGTCTGCAAAGACATCTGAATTGCAAATCGGCACCGCCGAGCGCTGTGTGACTCACAACATGCAAAATACATGTGTAAGAGGTACACAAGCATTGCTCTAGGAAGAGATGTGCTGGTTGACATAGACATAGATGTAGACGTAGTGGTAGCACAGCAGGCGTGTTGTCATTTTGTGACACTGAGTGGCAGAATACACACGTGCACATGTGGATACACAGTGAATGTCACGCACGCCAATGACTAGACTTGACACTGAGTGACAGAGTACACTCGCATCCAAGGGCATGCTTACATCATGTCACACACACACACCAATATACCAACTTGGGATGGTATGTCTTTGAAAAAAGCTTCAAGAAAACCGTCTGGTGCACAGATAGAAACAACATAAAGCTTTGCTCCCAACCACTCACACGGTTGTCCAATGATACACAATGAGTGAATGATACACAATGAGTGAATGATACACACGGTTGTCCAATGATACATACGGTAGTCCATTGATACTAAATGAGTGAATGATACACAATGAGTGAATGATACACAATGAGTGAATGATACACAATGAGTGAATGTTGCACACGGTTGTCCAATGATACATGAAGCTTTGCTCCCAACCACTCACACGGTTGTCCAATGGTACAATGATTACAATGGGGGGTGACCTTCAGCCAGGCTGTTTGGCTGGTCGGCTGCTTAAAGCTGGTTTGGTTGGTTGGTAAAGCTGGTTTTTGGTAAAGCTGGTTTTTGGTTGGTAAAGCTGGTTTGGTTGGTTGGTAAAGCTGGTAACTGGTTTTCGGCTGCTGACTGCTCACAGTTGTCCAATACAAACTTGTGGCACTGTGGTACATGTGAAGTCCAAAGAATAGGCCTATTGCTCTTGGCCCCTTATCTCTAGCTCCATGCTCTCCACGTGGCTGCCCAGTGCAGGAACCAAAATTATTGCTTGGAGAGGTCTACGCCACAAGGTTAGCAAATCAGGATGCACCATTGTCTTTCTGCGCAGGACACTGCAGGAATGGACGAAAATGCAAGAGTCTGAGAGCCCCAAAGCACGCACCATCATGCACCAGCTGTTTTCATACCTGCAGGTAAGGAATTGCTGGGAAACTAAGAGCGATAGGGACATGCCAGGCCAGTGTCTTTTAACAATTCAGCAAGTGCTCTGCCTGATGTTAACACAATCTTGCTGTCCCTTTCGCACACCTCAATTACACACACAGTGTTCATCAGCTAGGGTGCAAACCTTAACGAGCATCTGGTGTTTTCAACTGTTCATGCTGCACTAAGTGTGAGCGCACTTTGCATCCTTTTGTGCTCACACGAAGGTCGCACAAAGCTTCAGTATCCACTGTGTAAGGCCTGTCTGAAAACAATTGAAGCGCGCTCCTCTCTAAAACCACAGGACAAACGATGGCCACGCCTCACAGGCAAGCTCATTTAACAATGGCCACTTTGTGAAGGACTAAGTTAGATCATGACATCTCAACAGAGTTGTCCAAGGCCCATTCCATGGGCTTTGCCTTGCACAATGCCAGGCCTTCAATTCATGTGCAGCATCTTTCTCAATGCAGGACGAGGCTGACTAAGAAAGGCCTCCTGATCCCCATTGAATTTGATTTTTTTGGTGGAGGAATTGTTTTACCTGGTAGCCAAGGGGCTCCTTATCCTTAATTACTATAGGAAGTGGTTTTCACTGCCCGCGTATCATTTCTTTTTTTTTCAAGGCCTTCAAATCTGAATTCAACTCGTTTTTAATTATCAGAAAAAGATTTTTGTTGTAACTTACTGTGCTACACTCACTCACTCACTCACTCACTCACTCACTCACTCACTCACTCACTCACTCACTCACTCACTCACTCACTCACTCACTCCCTAACTCACACAGTGCATCATGGAGCTGGAATGGGAGCAAGCCGTGCGTGCAGTACTGCCCTTACCGCAGCAACAGGGCCAAAGCAACGGTCTGTACTACCCAAGGGCGCCCTTCCATTTCCAGCCGGTGTTAGCAAAGCTAGCGGCATCTCAAGGCATCACCCCAACAACGCAGCACAGCCACAGCAACGCATCAGCAGACACGGCCAGCGACTCAGCCACAACCACGGGCAGAGAAGTGGCCACTTACACTGACACAGATGCAGTCAGAGGTACAGCGGCAGGAACAGCTCAAGGCGGCCCAGCTGCCGCCTCTCCCCAGCTGACTGAGCATGGAGGTGCTGGTGATAGCAGCAGTTCTGTTGGGGGGCTGATGCCCTGGGGCGAGCCTTGGCTGGTCAAGGTGATGGAGGTCATGGCTAAGTCAACTGACAACCACTACACCTCGACCTCTGGGTTCCAGGTGAGAGTGGGGCTGTGGGTGTGGGTATGGGAGGAGGATGTGTGAGTGGGTGGGAGTGAGGTTAATGAATGGGGTTGGCAGGAATGGGCGTGCGCATGGAAGTGCACTCCTGGATTGGGTATATAAATGCGCCAGAACAAAAGGGTAGCGAAATGAATGTTACTTTTGTCGTGAAATGCACTCCCATTCCATGAAGCTGGTGCAGTGCCTATGTGGAAAGGTCTGTCTAATGTACAGAAAATGCTGCCGCATATACTTGAGCCCATTGCTGCTGCTGCCGCATATACTTGCGCCCATTGCTGCTGCCGCAATTTCTTGCGCCCATTGCTACTGCCGCATATACTTGAGCCCATTGCTGCTGCTGCACATACTTGCGCCCATTGCTGCTGCTGCATATACTTGCGTCCATTGCTGCTGCCGCATATATTTGCACCCATTGCTGCCGCATATACTTGCGCCCATTCCTAGCTTGTTGGTATGCTATTTTAACTGCTAGCTTGTTGTGATGTCAGCTTGTTGTGATTGCTAGCTTGTTGTGATGTCAGCTTGTTGTGATTGTTGGTATTTTTGTGATTCTACCTTGTAGTGATGCTAGCTTGTTGTGATGCTATTTTCACTCTGTGCTTTCTTCTACTAGGCAATCGAAGAATCGTGTGTACTAGGGTCTATTCCCCCCCACCTCTCTATACCACGCTTCCCTTCGTAGTGTGTACAAAGGTCTATTCCCCCGCACCTCTCTATACCACGCTTCCCTTCCTAGTGTGTACAAGGGTCTATTCCCCCCCACCTCTCTATACCACGCCTCCCTTCGTAGTGTGTACAAGGGTCTATTCCCTCGTACCTTCCTATACCACGCCTCCCTTCGTAGTGTGTACAAGGGTCAAATCACCCGCACCTCTCTCTAGTAAGCTACCCTTGAACTCACTACGCCAGGAGCACACAACGTGTGTTTTGGCAGCCTTAACTGAAAGTAGCACGTCAAAGTTGAGAGGAGCCATGTATATGCCGCAATGTCAATTGTAAAAGAGATCATATCCAAGGTCTGGCCCGCCAATATTTATTTTTGCACCAGTTAGTCATTCCGTACATCGTACATTAGTAACACACACATATATGCATACACACACATGGACTCACACACACACACACACACACACACATACTCATGCGTGCCTTGAGTAAGAGGGACCCTCTTTTGCATGCTTTGAAACATGCGTGACCAGAACACACACACATACCCATGCATGCCTTGAGTAAGAGGGATCCTCTTTTGCAGCACACACACACATACTCATGCTTTGTAACATGCGTGACCGGAGAGCTCTGGCGCCAACCCAGATGGTGTGCCTTGACAATGCTGGTGCTGTGCAGAAAGGGGTGCAGAGGGTCATTGTGACTCAGTCAGCGCGAATCATTAAGTGAGCATGACTCATTAGTAGGGTTGGCCAGAACCGTATATATACGTATATATATACACCGTATATTTGGTGATTACCAAGCCAAAAATACGGTATGTACACCGTATATATATGGTTCTGGCCAACCCTACTCATTAGTAAGCATGAGCAAAATGCAATGCGGGTCTGACACTCACCGTCAGCCTCCACATCCACACCCACACCCACACCCACACCCACACACCCACACAAGCAGGCTGCTGCATCGAGTCTGCATGCCCACTCACCCTGCTAAAACGCCAATGCTGTGCAGAAAGGGGTGCAGAAGGTTCTTAGAGAGCGAGCACAGTTGCCTGGCAGCGCTTGGAGTGTGCTGCACGGAAACTTCTCACCTGATGGACACGTCAGTCTAGACATGGGCATGCAGACTCGATGCCGCAAACTGCGTGTGTGTGTGGAGGCTGACGGTGAGTGGGCATGCAGACTCGATGCAGCAGCCTGCTTGTGTGGGTGTGGGTGTAGGTGTGGGTGTGGGTGTGGGTGTGGGTGTGGGTGTGGGTGTATGTGTGGAGGCTGACGGTGAGTGGGCATGCAGAATTGATGCAGCAGCCTGCGCCTGTGGGTGGAGGCGGATGGTGAGTGGGTATACAGACTCGATATGTCAGCTTGCATGTGTGTGTGGGTGGGTGGGTGTAGGCTGAAGGTGAGTGGGAATGCAGAATTGATGCGGCAGCCTGCGCAAGTGTGTGGAGGCGGATGGTGAGTGAGGTAGGGTGGGGTGAAATGGTGGGTAAGTCCTGCATGAAGTGGAGGATGGTTCTGCTGTGTGTGGCAAATGTGTAGGGTATAGATTGTGTGTGGAGCTGTCGATCTGTTGACATTGTGAACCTTGTGTCTATGCAATCTATTACTAGTCAGGTTGAAGGGTAAGGGAGTGGGAGGAGGTGTTCACTTTCTCAGACAGAGTAGGCCTGCCGGAAGGAAGTGACAGCAAAAATTAAGCCTAGCAAATAATTCAGAGGTACAAACAATACGTGGAATACACAACTGCAAATTGAATGTCTACCTTGGTGCGCTTTGAATCATTAAACACTGTCGGTTTTCAGATTGCACTTTACCATGCCGTTTAAAAACTTTGCCTTGTAACTACAAGACCTTGACACATGCTGAATGACAGCATCCGCTCCATAGATAGACTTTAGTGGGCAGCTCATTTGTCACATGCGCTATTTGAAACCCACCCCCTCTGTCACAGGGCCTTGGCACTTCATGCTGAACGACAGGGGCCGCTCCATGGGCACCTCCATGAGGAGGCAACGTGCTCTACGGCGGAGGGGCCTGTTGGAGTGCTCTGTGACCTGGAGTGTGTGGGACACTTTTACGAGTGGGGAAAGGGCTGGAAAGGTGGGTGGTCTGGAGTGTGTGGGACACTTTTATGAGTGGGGAAAAGGCTGGAAATGTGGGTGGTCTGGAGTGTGTGGGACACTTTTACGAGTGGGGAAAAAGCTGGAAAGGTGGGTGGTCTGGGGTGTCTGGGACACTTGTGCAAGTAGAGGAAAGGCTGGAGAGGTGTGTGTGGTCGCGAGTGTGTTGCAACTGTAGGTCAGGATTCAATGGCGTCATGCTTTGCAATACCCCGCAGCCTAAGTGTGCGGGACAAGGTTTAAAGTAGGGACCTAAAGAAGTAAGTTTATTGTGAGTCTTTGGGAGGGCTTGAGGGCGTGACATTTCAAATGAGTGTTGCTTCCTGTGGCTCCTGAGGCGAATGCAAGAGAGAACGAAGCCAGAAAGTATGTGTTTGGCATATGTATTTTTGGTTGGCCAAAATCACCAAGCCGACACAAACCAGTGCCTCATTACAAGTCAAGAGACCTAAATTTTATACTTTGTAGCAAGGAACAGGGCCATGTGGTATGTTTGGGGTGTGTTTATTCAAAGGGGATGGAACTGACAAGCAGGCAGGTCACACACACACACACGTGCACGCGCACACACACACACATACACACACACATTACAAAATGCAGATGAAGTACCTTGACAACCTGTTGCGCGCAGCGACCCAGGAAGAGGTACGTGTAGGACCAGACAGCGTTTTGTGTGTGTATGAGCGTGCGTATGAGCGTGTATTACTGAGTTGTTGTCACTGTCAAGTATGCATGTGCTGTTCCTGCTGTGACACGCGCAACTGTTGCCACGATTCAACTCCAATGATGATCTCAGCCCCGTAACAAGCATGATCACATCAAGATCACCTTTTGGCATTTCCGTGTATAAGTATAGGTATTTACGCATACAGGTGTTTAACACCACCGTGTTCCTGGGGTATAGGATAACGTTAAATATACGGCGTTGGCCAGAACCATGTACGTCATAGATCATACGTAATGTGCACACTGAAACCGCGCTTTTTTTACTTCTCATCTAAAGGGCGGCCATGACACTTTTTTCAGAAGGTTTTAATCCAAAGTAGTGAAATCACAGTACTGTTGATGGGTAAGCCATTCACTTCCATTATGACCGTGCCTCGTTCCTTGTATCTCCACAGGTGCACAGGCAGGGCAACTTGCTGCCCGTGGGATGGGCCCCTGATGTGGTGCAACGAGTGGAGGCAAGCTCTTCTGCCTTGGATGCTATACCTGAGGAAGAGCCTTCCCCTGAAACCCTTGCACAAAACTTCCAGGCCCCCGATGCACAAATTACTCATAGGTACAGCACACAGTCTTACACACACACACACACACACACACACACAACCAAACAAGTGTGCACGTGCGCGTGTGCACATGTCTGCCTGCACGCATATACACATGTGCTCATCTATCTTCATACATGTTTGTGGCTACCAGTATCTTCATTTCCTTCACTTATGAAGCTGTCTTAAAGAGTGTTTCCCCGATGTTGTAAGCTTTCAATTTCAATCCACAGTTCACTGGAGGTTTTCTCGCACAATTCTTTGCCTGCGTGTGAGGGGGGTTTAGGTGGAGACATTAGCTGGGGGGTTGGGGGAGGGGAGTCGAACTGGCTAAGCACTACTTTTCAAGTGTGTTTTTGGATCGAGAGCCTTTTGACGTGCTGATCGGAAGAGAGAGTTTGAATTTTGAGTGAATCAAAACGTGTTTGCCACTAGGATCCTCTCTAGTTCCTTGTTTGCCTCAATCCCAGGTTACGCACAAGGCTGATCAAGACTTTGCGGGAGTTTGCCAGGGCGGCTGCTCTTCTACCCTCGGGCCTGGAGGTGCAAATGCCTCAGAGGGTGAGTGCGAATAATAAAAGGAGGAGAAGGAACAACGACAGCAAACGCAGATTTTTCCGGAGGTTAAGCCATTTTGATTGAGGGAAGGGGAGGCTCTTTGGTACCGAGTACCGCTAAACTCCTTTACCAGCAGACAAAATGGCCAAGTCAGAGAGGTCCAATAAATTTTAAAAGGAGAAAAGAGGTCACAAAGAGACTGCAAGTGCCTGTGAGCTGCCTGCAGCATTCCTCTCCCTACTTTTGTGCAATGGAGATGTGCGGGTCATATGTAGGGTTGGCCAGAACCATAAATGTACACCGTGTATGTAGGGTTGGCCAGAACCATTTAAGTTTAATTATAAGTAATATACGGTACGCTGTATACGCCGTATAATACTGGGGGGGGGGGCCGTATTTACGAACTGTATTTTCCGTATCAGACGTCGATAGGTATTATACGGCATATTTCCGTATATACGCGTATTTCGTGTTTCCAAACAAAAATACGGTGCAAAACCATGTTTCGAATCGTACACCCCAGACTCAAGTTCGAATCCCAGCAGGAACAGTCATTTTTGCTCCTCGGGGTCGATTTTATTCTTTGCGACTCCTTTAAGTAAGCACTCCCTTTGCTTCCCACTTTCTTTTAATGCACGTGTTTGCATTATCACAGATCACAAGGTTTTATTGGTGGTTAGAGTAGTTGGGCTTCTTTTTGCACTGGAAATGGCCATTTCTTTTTCGGCTTTGGACAGGCTTTGCCCTTCAAACTTTTTTTTGGTGGCACAACTAAATTGGATACAGGTGTGCAGCTCTCCAGGAGTTACAAAATGAGCCCATTATGATTTAAATTTGAAGGGGACTGATTTCTCCGTACGTACGGAATACGGTTTTCTATGGTATATACCTAAATACATACGGTATATACGGTAATTAAAAAGTTGATATACGGTTCTGGCCAACCCTAAGTATATGACCATATATTTGGTGATTTCCCTGCCAAAAATACCGTATATACAACGTATATATATATGGTTCTGACCAACCCCATAGCAGGAGTAGGTGAGCTTCCTGGATCAGTGTGGGTGTGTATACCCATGCCGCCCTTTCGATGAGTGTGGGTGTGTATACCCATGTGTGTATACCCATGGGTGTGTATACCCATGGGTGTGTATACCCATGTCGCCCTTTCGATGAGTGCACGCACACCCTCTGCCCCGGCGCACCCTTCATACCCTCCAAACCTACGCCACCTCCCAGCGCACCCATACTTTTCCCTTCCACCTTATTCTCATCCCAGCAAACCCTATTCTTCTCTCTCCCACCTTGTGTTGCATTTCAGCACACTCGTTTTTACACCCTCTCTCTCTCTCTCTCTCTTTCTCTCTTTCTCTCTCTCTCTCTCTCTCTCTCTCTCTCTCTCTCTCTCTCTCTCTCTCTCTGTTACTCTCTCTCTCTCTCTCTCTGACTGTCTCTCTCTCTCTCTCTCTCTCTCTCTCTCTCTCTCTCTCTCTCTCTCTCTTTTACTCTCTCTCTCTCTCTCTCTGCCTGTCTCTCTCTCTCTCTCTCTCTCTCTCTCTCTCTCTCTCTCTCTCTTTCTCTCTCTCTCCCACTTCATATGTAGTAACCCCAGCGCCCATGTTTGGCTCTCCCACCGTACGTCTTGTCTCAGCGCACCCATTTTCTCACCCATTTTACGGCAGGGAGGAGACACCAAGAAATCGACCGCCTTACAGATGCCCGAGTTTGTGCAGCAGACCACGGACATAGCGGATGAGGTTGATGCTGTGGTGCAGCGTCAGCTACTCATATTCCGCAAGGAAGCAGCCCACAAAAAAGGGGAGCATCTACCGCCACAGGATTTGCTATTGCAGATGCAGCAGACATATCGATCTCACTTCCACATAACTCGGCCGCAGCAGCAGCAGCAGCAGCAGCTGCAGCAGCATGAGCAGCCAAACCAGCAGCAGCGTGAGCAGCAGAATAGCGATTGCGAGCGGACCTCTGTTTTCTACGAGGCAGATGGCTCACCGCGCCACCGCTACGTCAGGTCGCTGCCTGCACTGCAGGTGTACCGCCTACGGGACGTATCAGCTGCATTTGGACATCTGGAGAACCTCCTCTCCTGGAGAGACGCACAGGTGAGACGTCTGTGCTGCACGTGTTCCCGGGAAGGGACTTATCGGCTGTGTGAACGCATCTGGGAAACCATACATGTACCCCCAGAAGACAGAAACAGGTGGGGTTGGTCTTCCATCCTGTCATAGGTGAAAAGAGGGAAAAGTCCGGGCAGTGGTTATGCTTCTAGGCAGGAGTCCGTCCAGTCCATAAAGGAATGCATTGTTAAAAGTGCTGGAGGAGCCATGTGTTTCTTTAAGGTTTTTGGGTGTTTAGCTACACAAGGTGCTTTTGCTGATAAAGTGTAGGAACTGAATATTTACCCAAAAAAAAGCTGGCTACGCTAAAATTTTGGTATATGTGATGTGAATGAAATAATGTATTGAAACTAATTATAAATACTGGACACTGTCATAAGTTTGTATATTTATTGAATCCTTGCCCTTTGTCTCCCTCCCCCCCTAAGTCTTTACTCTGCGTCCTCTCTCTCATCACTCATTTCCATCAATTCTGGCTCCAGCCGCTGCTGCTGTGCATAAGCTCCTGTGCGCCGCTTCTTTGCTTCAAACCACTTTTGCACTGCTCGCAAGAAGGGAAAGTCCCTAAACGCCCACATGCACTGGGTTGCAAGCACAAGGCATGCGTTAAAGTGATCTGACAACTAGCGGTTCCATCTCTCATCCTTGATGAAGGCGAGCTTGCTGAAAATTCGCTCCTCCTCCACTGAGCCAGGCACTTGCACTAGTGCTATGTTGGCCAAGGGTAGACACTTGCTAAGGCTGCATTTGAGCTCGACGCTTCTGCTGACAGTGTGCCAAAAGAACGCAGTGGGCTTGCCCACACGCTCTGCACCAGAGAGCAAGCGGTATGCTGTGTCTCTTTGCTTCAAAAGTCTTGTCTTGTCAAAGGGAGCTGGAAAGTCTTGATCCAAGTTGGAAAGGATAGGCTGCTGGCTGCTGCCATAGCTTTCCGCCAAAGATGCTGCTGCCTTGTCCCACTTCTCACGGTGCTGCTTTCGCTGCAAAGCTGCTGCTGCTGCGCGCTGCTTCTTGCTATCTGTTACCTTGCGGGGCATTTCACGTGTAAATTGGCAGTCGTTGTAAAGCTGCTGGAGCTCCTGCTGCTGCTTGTAAACTACCATAGGCCGCTGGTGCTGAAGGAGATGTCATTGCAAACTGCACAAACCTCAGGCGTATGGCTGCTGCACCGGCTGCGTGCGACAGTGAGATGATGCTGGGCTCTCTCTTTTGCTGTAGTGCTTGCTGCTCCTTCCATGCTTCCCATGCGTCCACGTTTTGCTGGTGCTGCGAGATTGGAGCAGTGACCTGCTTTTGGGCTTGCCACGTGCATGGCAAGCACTTATCCGTACCCCCCTCCCGCTCTTCAAAGTACTGGTGATGGTCCTCAGGGACTCTGCTGCTGAGGGAACCAATCACGCGTCCACACCGCCTGCACTTACCCCCCTCTCCTGCTTTTAGTTCTGCCTCTAGTGCTGCTCCTGGTTCTGCCAGTGCTGCTTGTGCTGGTGGAGGCGCTGCAGCAGGTATTGCAGCTTGTGGTCAGGTGGCTGAGATGCTACTGGGGGAGCTGCTGCAGCTTGTGCTGTTGGAGCTGCTGGCATGGATGGGGGGGGCATGGAGGGGTCGAGAGGGGTAGGAACTTGGGAGCTCTGACCAGCTGTAAAAAATGCTGGGGGCTCTTTTGGCCCCCAGAGGGCTTGGAGTGACTCATTTCCAATTTAAACTTATAAATTATTGGCTACACTGGGTGGTCGACAGGAAATTTGATGTCGCTACCAGGCAACGTTTGGCTACACTGGGTGCTCAGCCCGGCAGGGCGTCACTGTGTCGTACCCAAAATGGCCAAAATGCAACACCGAAGAGACGTGTCGCGGTTATGAGTATAATGCCTTTAGCCGAGGGAGCTCTGGAGGCTCAGAATATTTACGCAAATGCGTCAAGTGATGCATTGCATATTGTTCAAGTGGATAACGCCTGTAGCCGAGGGAGCTCTGGACGCTCAGAACATGTACGCAAATGCGTCAAGTGATGCATTGCATATTGTTCAAGTGGATAACTAGGGTTGGCCAGAACCATATATATACGGTGTATATACGGTATTTTTGGCAGGGAAATCACCAAATATACGGTCACGGTCACATACGGTGTATATATGCGGTTCTGGCCAACCCTATGTATAACGCCTGTAGCCGAGGGAGCTCTGGGCGCTTAGGACTTGGACGTTCACTTATACGTCAAGGGGGTTCATTGCAATGTTGGCAAGGCAAGTACAGGGATGAGCGTGCTCTGCTGCAGCGGCAAAGCAGTGCAGCAGCAAAAGAGGAGGACTCGACGCGCTGGTAGCTGGTAGGCTGTGCCTCAAAATCGGCTCTGTCACTATCAGGCTTGTGCAACTACGCCGTCTTTCGGCTTTTTTGACCTTCTAGACAATTCGTACCGTATTTGCGCGGTGCTAGTACGGTCTGTTTGAAAAGTACGGTCCCAACCGTACAAGGACAATGCCACCATACAGTACGATTTTGACAGTAATTTGGCCGTTTGGCTCCAATTTCGGCCCATAATTTTTCTTTTCTTTCTGCAATAATTGTTATTGACCAGAAATCAAGTACTGCGTTTGACTTTTGAGTTTCCATGCAAGCCACTGCTAGGCCCTTCCCCCGAGCTGATGCAGGCCCAACCCAGCCTCGGAGTCGTTCAGGGAAGCATTGTGTGGCGTCAGCACATAAGGGGGGCATGCTGGAGGTGGATATGGGAGGTGTTGGGGTGGTGAGACCTTTCTGAGGCCATTTTTGCACTGGCAGTGTCAGCTTGGCACCGTACCGTACCCTGTACCGTAATCTATCGTCTAGACGGTAAACTACGGTCACCAAAGTAAGCTTAGACGCCGTATTTTAAGAAAAGACGGTCCGTACCGTTCAAATCGTACCGTACCGTCTGACCGTACTTGCACAATCCTGATTAATATAAGCGTGCCCAATTATAACTTACATTAATAGATAATATTTTTAAATAATAGATAATATTTTTGAATAATTTGCTTGTTGGCAAATTTGTTTCCAACAGTGAGACTCTACGTCGTGTGCTGAAGGCAGATTTGCATCTTGCTTCTTTTGATAGTTCTTGCTGGTCTGCTCAAGTCTCGAATGCGTTCAATGGACTGCAAAGTAGTGCAAT
>Ga0307942_1002892_pt1 | contig 13964 bp, 16 predicted proteins | sample OrgLakmetagen175_FD_201846 | JGI IMG/M metagenome (GOLD analysis project Ga0307942, IMG submission 201846) | Saline water microbial communities from Organic Lake, Antarctica - #175 | ecosystem: Environmental > Aquatic > Non-marine Saline and Alkaline > Saline | place: Antarctica: Organic Lake...
ACACACACACACACACACACACACACACACAAACACACACACTGACACACACACACATACACATACACACACGAACAGACGCACACATGCACACCCACACAGACAACACACACACACACACGCACACACACAAACACACACACACACACACACACACACACACACACACACGTGTGTGTGCCCGTCCCCCTCCTTTTCCCTCCCCCCACTCCACACACATTTACAACACTAATACATATAAGAAGTTGAGTTACAAAGCCTTGCCTTCAGGAAATCCAGCGTACATTGAAAGCTGATGGGGGCAATTCATTCGCTCTGTGGCCTCTGCAATTCGTAATTAGATCTGCAGCTGGATTGGAGCTCTAGTCATGCCTGAGGTGCCAAATACGGCTTCTTTCAAGAGGAATACCCCCCCTCATGTTGAGTGTTCTCATGGCAATTAGCACAAAATGCTTCTTGTATTATCGTGTTAGAACATGTAATGTTACAAACTAGTGTAACCTTACGATCACCGCTTTCATATCTCAAGGACACTCTCCCACAAAGCTAAGCATCGTGAACTCTGCACTTTTCAGAGTCTCAAATAGCCACAAAATAATTGGGTATGCGCGCCTTCTGAAAACGAGCCTTTGTATCTCAATTAGTGGCTTCCATCTCGAATACGGCGGTACAGGACCTCAGCTGCCACTACTTTCCCCTGTGCTAATCACCATCTGCAGCTTTTTACAGGAAGGCGCATGACATCAACTAAATTATGTCAATAGAGTTAACAGTTTGCTTACACCATCGTCCTTTCTTTCAAAGGTGAGGGGAAGTTGGCAAATTATAAAAAGAATAACAGATTTCTTCTTTTAATTTGCCCTGGTAATAACACGTGCAGAAGTACGACCTTCTACTCAAACCCATCAAATTTATCAGAGAAGAAAAGAGAGAGGTCCTTTTCCTAATTGCGGGAGTGGTTGCTCACTGCTTGCATGGCTTTCTTGCTCTTTCCTTTTCAGAGGGGGGGCCATGGACCATGTTTAAACAAACACCTTTTTTGCATTCAAGAGGCGACCACTCACACACCACTTCACCAAAATGGGATCAATCCTGTTTTAAACTGAAGCTGACTCTACAAGCCACCAGTAAACGCACATGCAAGGCACTTGTTTTCAATAGTGAGAATCTTAAGTCACCAAAATCATAATCTGGTACAGTAGGTCATCTTATATGAGCTTTGGCAGCAAAGAGTAGGGTTAATGCCACGGCAAATTACGCAATGTCCTCAAATTACAGTTTACGTGCTCAGCTAAAGAGTGGACAGCAAAGGGCACACTGCACATCAGCTCAAGTTGCGCAAGGGACCTGGTAAAAAGGGCAATTTCTCTCTATGAACTTATGATATGAGCGAGACAGCAAGGGGACAGATTTTTGTCTTTTTAATATGCAATTGCTTGTATAATAAGGATTTGTGGGGAATGGCTTTTCACTGTTTGCGTTGTCTTTCCTTTTCTTTTCTTTTACTTTCTTAGTTGGAGTATATATCTGTCTTCGTCTTCAAGATCAGCTCTCACTTGCCCCTTCCACTACTTTCCTGCCTTCTTGCAAGCAGATGTCCTTTTTTCTCCCTCAATGTAGCACACTAGTGTGCTGTTCTAACTTGCATTAAACCTCTCACACGTGGTCAGCTGTGCCCCTTGCACCACTTAGTCATACAATACCATCAGACCAAAAAATAAGTCAAATTAATATTTATACATAAATATATATATGTGCATACAAACAAGCTGGTATTCAAGCAGGTTTTGCAACAAACAACCATGTCCGCAGCCTTATTATACAGTTATTTGCATTATGTAACGAGCCTTTGTCCTGTTCTTAAACACACGCACACTTGTAAGTCACCTAGGTCAAATCTTGGCTGCCTTAAGGCTTAAGTCACCTAGTTGATCCATCCCTTCCTGTACAGCTTGTGCACACAAAATGTGACCAAGCCCCCGATTCCCAAAGCACACATCCATGCACCACAGATCAAGGCAATTGAAATGCCGTAGCATAACACCCGCACTCCTGACCATGATACTTCTTTCGGAGGAATATCAGGAACCATGCCACCAAACCAGTCAAAGCGCAACGTCATGCGGCTGAGAGCACCTAGGAAGCCATGGCGGCTGTAATGTCCTGTGCACAATTTTTGAAAAGGCAAGACATGTATGAGGCAGCCAGAATTATGACCCACTATAGGTGTTCCTCTAGGAAACATTTACTGCAGGGCAGACACGCTGTACCTTATGTGAAGCAAGATTTTTACATGTGGCCGAGGATTTGTAGCATAGTATCCAGCTATTGTAGAATTATAAGCAGGAGAAACCTTGACACACGGCCCTAAATGCATTTCTCTGGCCAACCCAGCCTTAGTGATCTTATCAATTGCAAATGCAGAAAGATGGAGAGCCTGTCCAGCACCTTGTCTGTCACATAGTAGCCAAGAGCAGCTTACCTGCCATCCTTCCAAATTCAGAAGCGTACTTGATGCTTTCGGCATACAGTACGGCAAATGCCCGGAATAATGGGTGATAATTATATGGGTGACGAGCACGACGCTCCTGTGTTTTGGTTTGTCAAAGTATTACTTGCTGAGAGCACTTGGTGACATATCTCTTACGTACAACGGTACACAGCAAAAACAAGCCAGCAATTTGGCGTCTTCATATAATCCATCTCCCCCCGTATATTACCTTCTGAAAGAACTCGCGCGCCAAATCAATGGTTGCATCGGTCAAAAATATTATCAATGGAAGGATGAAGATGGAGGTAAGAGGCCGCTGCTGCTGCTGCTGCTGCTGCTGAAGCAAATGGAAGGGGAGGGCGAGGGGGATGGCTGTCACCAAACACAAAATGGCCAGCTCAGGCCCTGTAGGTGTTCAACAAAAATATAATGTTGGCCTTTTTTGATAAGTTATTGCACACAAACGCAAGCCACAAAACACAAGAAGTCTTTAAAGCTTGGTTGCAAGGGGGGGGAACGCCTAATGCCTCTGAAATAATGTTACAGAAGCAGCCTAGCTCTTGAATACATTGGGTGAGAAACCTAATGAATCATGACAGAACAAGGGAAGGCAGACCCTGACCTGAGCTGCAAGCACTGTAGCACCCCACCTGAGGGGAAGGACCGGTATACCAGGTCCCCACGATAGAGGTCAATCAACAAAGAGTCACCCAAACTCCAGTTGAAGAAACAGGACCAATTTAGGGCCCTATTGTTCCACAGAGGATGTCGGGCTGTGGCCTGCAAAGAACTTGCATGTGCACGTGCTTTCTGTCTACGTTTGGCTGGTTTATGGTTTATGGTATATGCACGTTCTGTCAAATTAACAAAGGAGACTCTAGGAAGGCTGACTCTATATTGCTGTGTAAAGATATCTTGCTCGAAACAGATTTGCCCATGATTGTTAATTTTGATTGCCCATGCAGTTAAGCCCACTCTTGGCCTAATCAAGCATGCGTCAGCTGACACAAAAGTTACAATGGGTTGATCTTTGACCAAGTATGGTTGCTCGGCTGCTGGCTGGTCTTAGCCAGCTAAAAGTTCATCTTATAGCTCAGACAAAATGATTGTTGTGTCTCACACACACGTTCATTCAAATTAAGGGAAGGAGCATTTATCTGCCAGCACCTAACTTCCCTCGCCTTGGCTGTTTCAAGTAACTTAAACGCAACTACGGCAAAAATGAAGCCAGATGTAATTATAGTTTCTCCAACCAGCAACGCACTACCGCGCCCCAATAGAAGCCTAATTACATATACCAAACTGGATCTGCCAATATTGCAAGGAGGATTCCCCTTTACCTAAAAAGTGGCCCTACCAATCCATACCCCCTCCCCTGGCTATAAAACCAAGAGACATACAACCAAACAAACGCAATAACTGATCAAAAATAAGTAATGTGTAGATATTTCTCCCAAGCACAAGCAGAAAAGGCACAACAACATTTTACGCTGCTAGTACCTTGCTTACTCGGACACCGCAAAACCCTTCACACCACCTTGCTAGGAGCACCAGGCACCATTCACACAAGGCACCCACTCCACAGCATGCTCTCACGCCTTACCTCTGGAAGGCAAAGAACTCCTTTGTAGCTATTTCTGCCATTGCAATCAGTTATCTTGGTGGCCTGAAGGGAAAAGTATTGAACGTTTTTTAGCCTTGCAGAGACTGTCTGGTCTAATAATGGTCGACCAGGGTACAGAACAACATCATCCCTCATTCACGAGCTGATCTGTTGGCCGTTTGAACAAGTTTCCTTAGTGATAGTAGTACACAATTCCATTTTTTGGGGCGGAGCCCCCCAGGGCGTAATCCCCCTTAGGTTCATTCTACTTGCTTAGGTTAATTCTACTTGCAGTCACCACGCTGAAAGAATAAAGCAATTTGATATAATCATCAAATGTCGAGTTGTGATTCTGTGGGGCAACTCGTGCGGTTACTCAGGCTGCAGCTTCTGGCACACCACTTCCATGGGGACCGGAAATCCTTAGGGTACGAGATGGCACTGCACAGGTCACACAGCTTCAGACACGGTATGGTATGACAGGGACTGTGCAAACGCAAAAGCGGGGGTGCAGCTGCGCCCCCCCTGAATTGTCTAACTCAATTGAATGCCGCTTTTCATTGCAAAGACCAGGCTGCCATCTCAGAAATGGTTGAACAGGAGCAGTGGGGCGCAGAGGGAGCGCAGCCCTCTCTGAATTGCTCTCACTACATAATGTACAACTTGAATGCAGGTTGCAGCGCAGGCTCCGCCCCATTTTTGTGATCCGTATGATCACACCCACTTGTTCCTCCCCATATATGTCTGTTGCAATTAATCTGCACAAATTTCTGCAGACACACACGCACCTGCAGACATGCGTCAACATCTTCCCCTCCCCCAGTTTTCAAAAAGGCTGGGGAAAAGAACACAAGACCAGTGTTTTTAAAGGCTAGAGAGGCAGTCACGGCCCAAGGAATGTGGCCCATACCTGCCATGGCTCTAGGAGCCTCCCAGAAAAAAGCTACATCTGCAAAGTGCGACACGTTATGGGTCAAAGTCTAGAACAAGCGGCGCCCTTATTTTCAAACTGACCAAGGAGCACCCCTTTTTTGGAAATAGTTAGTGATTTAATGGTTCTTTCGGTAGGAACTAGTAAAATTAAATGTGCGAATGGACTTACAAAAAGAGCAATTGATTGGCAGCAAGTTTTACTCCGGCAAAATGCTTGATTGTGATTACCATGTGTCGTTGCTTGCCGTTGCTCATCAAATACATCACCTGCCATTTGAATGGCGCATGCCAGCAGTCTTTTTGTGAAAGGAAATCCCGCCTCTGCTCTTGGGAGAAAGCAGGGGCCTGCAAAAGCAAGCTCCTGCATTTGTGAGGGATGATTGTATTTCACATTCCACGCCATTCTATTAAGTGCCAGAAAGACCAATTGCAGCATTAACACCCTGAAATATCTTGGGGAATTGAAACTTTCCAGAAATAGTTCAGACTGCCCCACCTCATGCAAATTCTGTCATCTGTGCTGCCGGGCCTGTATGTACCTGACACACCCTTTCCATCAATATATCATCTGTCTGTCTGTCTGTCTGTCTGTCTGTCTGTCTGTCTGTCTGTCTGTCTGTCTGTCTGTCTGTCTGTCTGTCTGTCTGTCTGTCTGTCTGTCTGTCTGTCTATCTGTCTGTCTGTCTGTCTGTCTGTCTGTCTGTCTGTCTGTCTGTCTGTCTGTCTGTCTGTCTGTCTGTCTCTGTCTGTCTGTCTGTCTGCATATAAGCCTATTGTTTGCCTGGGCACCCAGAAATTTGGGATGGCGCGAGGGGCGCCCTTCTATTGAATTTATTGGCAATTAATCCAGGGGCGAATTGATGAACACCGGCAATCCAAGCATTAATCCATGCAATTTTACAATGCAGCTTGATTTCTGCCACTTGTGCTCACCCCCTTCTCGCTGCCTTCTCTCCGAACTTGAAGCGGCGTAGCTTAACACGGAGAAAACCATTAATCAGGCTGCAGGAAGTAGGAAGAGCGGATGTTTGGGCTCAAATTGGCCCGAGATTTCAGGGCCCTGTGCTCAGACTTTGTTAAGATTGAAGGGCGTTTTTCACAGTAGTCAACGCCACTTGTCAATAATCCACACCCATTAATCCTTAAGCCCCCCCCCCCTGGATTAAGATTAATAATAATTTATGGTGCGTTTACAATAGGGTGATTAATGTTTGTGATTAATTCAGAAATAATCCCTCGAGCTAACCGCGTTTCAATGTATCACCCCTGAATTAGTCCCCTTGCGTTTACAATGGATGCAATTAACCCAGCAGAATCAAGTTGCAGCCTGAATCGAAGCAGGTTGTAGCTGGTCCCAAGGGCTGGAACTTTAGATCTAGAAATGCTTTCATTGCGCTTGCATGCACTGGAGAGCGCTGGCAACAACCTTTGACGAAGTACCCGGAGCCTTTGATTGACCTCAGGCTGCTGGATGATTCTCCAGCCATTTTCCCTTCAACTGGAGCTTTTCCAGCCTTTGAATTACTACTTGAAACGTTTGACTGCCACCCAGGAATTAATTATGAGTTTACTAATCCTTAATCCCCCCCCCCCCCGGATTAATCACCTTTTATCAATAATCACGGTAAATAATCACCCTTTGTAGTTGCAAAGTCTGGTGCTATAACAACAATTATCACAATTTTACATGTTTTACATATGCAGCCTAGCAGTCGCACCAATTGACTGATGGCTTACTTTGTAAACTCTGTAAACGCAAAACGCGAATAATTGAATAGAATAGAACATTTATCATAAATCACCCTATTGTAAACGCACTGTTATCTGCGTTACTTAAATTAATTCACTCGTTGGAAAGTGATAGAAAGCCTTCATTGATCCATTAATCAATTAATCCAGCCGTTGTAAATGCACCATAACTGATGGTTTAATCTGTAAAAGACAATAAACACTGATCACTTCCGCGTCTCAGCGGCAGCTGCAGCCTCCACTTTGTCCTTTATAAACAGGGTCATGAGAGCAAGCGTAGATAAGAGCACAGCTGCCGCAAAGGCCGCCTCCGTGTTGTACTCCTGCATTCATAGTTTAAAAGCCTCTTAGAATCGCTGTTTCAGCACATTTTGTTTTGATTTCTAAAGGTTTGTCCAGGCAAGAAAAGTTGACTGTCAGAGGTAATGAAAGCATTCTGGTATAATGGGTACAAATGAAGTCAGGAGGGGGAAAAGTCTCTCAACATACTAATGCGATACTCCTAAGTATCTCAGCACCTTCTAAGTCTCAGCCATTTTTGTTATGGTCACCATTGCATTGGAGTCCGACAGTCTTACATACATCAGCTCACCTTGTACGCACTCTCCACAAACAGGGTCAAGGTCTGTGTCTTTCCTAGAATGTTGCCAGAGATGACCGAAACTGCGCCAAACTCCCCCATGGCACGGGCATTTGTCAAAATAGTGCCGTAGAGCAGCGCCCACCTGCGAGAGGAAAGAAAACAATTGTGAGAATGAGCGGCATGGGGAAGACCTTTACAAAAGCAGGCTCTCCTCCTATCATCAGCAGTGCCTTTCATCTTGCATGTGTGAATTTGCCAACATGCAGTTACATTAAAAGCTTGTACCCCCCAAATCATCCACCTGATGTTGGGCAGCGTCACGTTCCAAAACACTTGCCAGTCATTTGCTCCGAGCGTTCGTGCTGCTTCCTCCTGCAACAAATATCAGCAGTGAGGTGAATGGAAAGTAGAGTGAGGTGAATGGAAAGTAGAAGAGCAGGGACAAAAGGGCGCTATCGAGGAGCGTGCTGGCTCAATGAATAGCACAAGGTAGCAGTGCTAGGACTGAGCCGGAAGCTGTCCCTTCTTGAAGAGCTGCACTGTGTCCTCGTATGTTCACTGTGCTTGGGCATCAACAGCAGTTCATTATTGTTGTCTTGATTGTACACACACCGTGCGTGGACACCACCAATAATTTGAGCACAATAGATTGAGAGCGTGCAAGGAAGTAAAGTTCTAACGAGGGGGCCTATCAGGGCACTCATTGCAATCAGGTACAGAACTAGTGTTTAGGTCCAATTCTATATAACTTTTTGTGAATCTTCTAAAAGCTACAGCAACAGATAGAGACCAAATTTGTGAATCTTCCCAACGCCACAGCAACAGACAGAGACCAGCAAAACCGAGCTTACCACAACTGACTTCATAGCAAACAGCAGACAAACCAAAAGAGTCTGATCCGCGTGCAAACTAGTGGTATAAAAGTGGACAAGACAGTTGTTCACACATGCCTAAAAAGTACACGCAGCCAAGCACCTTATCTTCACTTCTACTTCAAGCTCACAACCAGCAACTGACTCCCACCTCTGACAGGTCCATTGTTTCAAGGATGGGGATGAGCTCGCGCACAACGAAGGGAAGGGTCACAAACATGGTTGCCAGGGCCATGCCTGTATGCAGCACAGCACAGACTTTAACCATAGCGTCATTTCCACCGGAGGCAAATGATGATACAGCAGGAACGCAAAATTAATGAACAGCTGAAAGGTAGTTTTAAGGTGCAGGCCACACACGATACAAGATAAAAGCCCAAGTGTGTACTGAATCAAGGCCTTCTAACGCAGCATTTGCCGACTGCTCAGCTTGGAACACGAGGTCTGCTAGAACAATGTATTTTTTCTCAGTTTTAGCGATCAAAACTCTTGGTGCACGAGTCTGCTTCAGCGTTCTTTCACGCGTCTGGATTGGACATTTCAAAAGGTCTAGCCCTATTCACCATTTCAAGGCACCAACAAAGGCACTGACAAAGTAGTCGGAAGCACATACTCAGGACAGCTGCAATTTTGTGCGTCAACTGGGAGCCCAGTGGCCAACTGACCTGTGAAGGCAAAGACCACGTTCACGCCTAGTTGCTGTAGCAGGGGCCCAAACCAGCCGTTTCGCCCATACAGGAGCGTCAGCATGAGTCCAGTGACCACAGGGGAGATGGAGAAGGGCAAATCAAGGAGGGAGAGCAAGAAAACCTGTGTGTGCATGCGCATGCAGGAGAATGGGGGCTCAGCGTGACTAGACGTACAGGCAGGGTGACCCTCTCAATCAGGGTTCCTTGAGCTGTTTTCAAATGAAGGGTGAACTGCAAAGCAGACACACAGAAGGCGTGCAGGTGTGTGACAGAAGTGCAAAGCAGACACACAGAAGGCATGCAAATGTGTGACATAAGTGCTCGTCTGTCAGGACAACACTTTGAAAAGAGCCCAAGCCGAGCAAACAAGCGCTCTAGATTGGCCAGCCGCTGATTATGCAACGGCAACAACGAAAGAGACAACAGCTTTTTGTGATTAGCTGAGCAGTAAAAGGAATTGCCAAATGCCCCTCAATCCCCTCAACAATCCATGCAAGCAGCCCCATCTTACCTTGCCCGGGAAGTCATTGCGGGTGATGTTGATGGCCGCAACGAGCCCAAAGAGCACGTTCACAGGCACAGCCACGCCAGCTAGCATTAGGGTGAGCTTTATGGCGTGCAGGAAGTCAGGGTCCATAAGGCACTCAATAAACACGGCAAAGCCCTTATGGAACGCCTGGTGTGCAATAATGAAGGAGGAGATGGGACTGGGTTTTTGTGCAATGGGTACGGGTACATGAAGAAGAAGTTGCAATTCACTGCGACCTAGTGATGCTACACTCTCACACACATACATACACATCTGTACTCATGCACACACAAACACACACAAACACACAAACACACGCACATACAAACACGACACACACACACACACGCACACACATATACACAGACACATATATACACACACATACACACACACATATACACACACACATACACACACACACACATACACAGACACCCCCCTCCCCAAACAGAGGCCTTGTGCGCGTACCTGGTAAAACACATTCCCAAAAGGCACAAGTACCATCAAGATGATGTAGGCTACAGCAGTTCCCACGAGAAGCTTGCCTGTCAAAGATGTTGCCTGAGCAGCAAGGAGGAGGCAACATGGGTCTTAGTGACCTGCCTGCTGAGACGTGCCAGTTATACTACCATGTGTGGACATTCCTGCACACCTGTTTCCCTGAGCCTCCCCCCGATGAGCCCAGCGAGCCTGCAGCGCCTGATGCTAAGATGGTCGCTGTCCGTCTCCTGCTGCTTCTGCTCGTGCAGCTGCGCTGGTCCAGATGTCTGAGCAGTGTGCGTCGGCTACACTTATCAGTACTTATCAGTGGTACACTTGCGCTGCTGGGAAGCCTTCCAGAGGTGCTAGCTGAGGCTGCGGGGAAGGAGGGGCAAGTGGCTGGCCTGGCAGAGCACCCGGCTTGCCTCATGCTGGCCAACTGCATGTTGCAACTCCTCCTACTTTCCAACCGAGCCCTATGACCAGCTCAGCCTAAGCTTGCATGGGCTAACGGTGTTTTGAAGCTTATCAATATAAGTCGTTGAAGAAAAAAAATAGAATAAGTAAATATTAGATAGCAAACATGCCCATCCAGTTGAGCACCGCTGGGGATGAGGACAGCTTTCTGGTTGTGGGAGAGACCATAGGCAACCTGCTGAATGAGGGAGAAGGCCAGGTGTGAGGCCTCGTTGTCGGTCTGGAGGAGGGGTGGGACAGGCGTGCGCAGTGCTGTGCAAGAGAAACTTTTCCGCTTCAATTGAAAGCTAAAGGAGGCACACAGCCTGCTCTGTTCAGGATTGTAGGGCTGATGGGATGTATGAAACTGCTGCTCTCTCTCTCTCTCTCTTTCTGTCGGGAGAACTCAAATCAGCTTGCATTCCTGCCGGCTGCCTTTCCTCCCCCCGTTTCTTGCCCACCTTTCATCGCAATGCAATGCACTGCTCTCTCCTTCCCTTTGCTTCATTCCCCCTACTCCCCTGTGAGGGGAGTGGCCTGAACTGGTTCTAACTGCACAAACACCGTGCACACAGGCCAAGACAGCCCTGGCAGAGACAACCGGATCCAAGTTTGCCGAGGAGTGCAGGGTGCTGCTGCAGCAGCAACAATTTGAGCAGTATCTTGAAAAGTGCCGGGCGCACCTGGACCAGGTGTTCAGCAAATGCAGCGACAAAGGTGGGGGGCGAAAGAGTTTCGAGTCTCCATCGCCGGTTTTGCACCCGCGACTTGACAATCCTCCACATACACCTCTGCAGAGTGCGAGTGCATCGCTAATATACTGGTCCATGCCGTGCCAAGGATACCGGGAGACAAGATCCCTGCTGCCACTGCAGCTTTAGCGGCAACATTGACATCCAAGGTGGGGGGCAAGGCATATTTTATACATGCAACAACACACTCAGTTGAGTGCGTGCGCACACACACACACTCACACACACACACACACACACACACACACACACACACACACACACACACACACACACGCACACACACACAAGCACACACGCACGCCGGAGTGACAAGCACGCTCGCAATCACACATACATACACGCACACATGCACGCACACGCATTAAGCACACATGCACGCACACGCATTACAGCACACATACACATGCGTGCATTCACGTGCCAACTCTTATAAAGTATACACGCACTTACGGACTTGTACGTACACACACATACACACACATGCAGACATGCGCGCACACGCACTAAAGCGCACATGTACATGCATGCATTCACATGCCGGCACACCCCGGCCATCTGCACAACACACATGCAAACACACACACAGACGCACTAGCCCACGCATGCATGCGCATATGCATCAACGTATATGCATTCATGCATGCATACATTTGCTGGCACATGCATGCTCATTTCTTGAACAAAACACATGCACACACACGTGCACACGCATGTGCAAACATACACACACTGCACATCCACAAACGCACACACATGCGCACATACACACACATGTATATATATGCACAAGCATTCAACACATATGCGCACGTGCACACACGCACACACGCACACATACACACCGACACAACACACAGAAACACGCTCATGCACATACACATACACCTACACATTAACACGAGCACACTCCATACATTAACAAAACACGTCCTTACACCTTACGCAATCAGGTTGACGAGCGAGCAGAGGAAAGATTAGGGGCACTGCTTAACTTGTATGGCGCCACCAGCGAGCTCCCAGTTACTCAACGAGCCGTGTTGCTCAAGGCAGCAGATTACGCACGCAAGTGAGTCTCGGCTGGCTGCTGTGCCCTTTGTGAGTTTTTAGGAATGTGTTGTGTTTTATTGGTTTCATGGCCCTTCATGCTAGCTGTTTGGCTTGGCAAGCCAGGTGGTGTGTCTTTGGTCCCCGTATGACCTTTTATTTTTCTGATGACCCTCTCCAGTCGGTGCTATGTGTGAAGATAGCATGCAAGCACACATACCGAACAGAGAATACATCACGCCGCAAAAATAATGTTTTTGAGGGGCGCGGCTACTGCGGACAGAAATTAAAATAAATATTTTTGGGGCTGCGGATTAGTGAAAATTAATTGTTTTCGGGAGTTTTTAGGGGCATGAGCGAGAAAGAGCCCCAGGCTGGCGGTGGCAGAGCGAGAAAGAGCCCCAGGCTGGCGGAGGCAGATAAAGGTTGGATGGGATGAGGGGGTTGGGGAAGCAGCAGCACAAGAATCAGTGCCCCAGAGTGCAAGGGCACCAAGGCACGCATGGGGCCCATGACAGACAAGCAGCTGGCAAAGCTGGTGCACCCCCGCACAACCCGCTCCAAGACAGCAGCAGCAGCAGCAGCAGAAGAGAAGCAAAAGAGGCAGAGGGTCTTAGCAGTGGTGGCGAGGGCAGCAAGGGAGAGGGCAGCGAGGGAGAGGGAGAGGGCAGCAAGAAAAAGGGCAGCAAGGGAGGGGGAGAGCAGTGAGGATGAGGGGGAGAGCAGTGCAAGCGAGGAAGATGGGGAGGGCAGCGAGGAAGAGAGCGAGGGGGAGGGCAGTGGGAATGAGGAGGGAGAGGGCATGGACTAGATTGTTAAATTTAATTGATTAAGCACAAGTTGTGCGAGTTGCGCGCAAACACAGAGTTGGATCGAGAATTTGGAATGAGCAACTAGAGTGCAGTCCGTTTTTTGAGCAGTTTGACAACTCTTGCTTGGTGGTACCAACATACCAGGCTCATGTTTGCATGCAGAGGGCGGCAACAGCCCACCCTGTGGTCAATATCTTTTGCAAAAGTAACTTTTATGCATGTAACGAAGCAATGGTAAGGTCTGGGGCCACGTCAGGGGTTGTTTGGCCCTGCGGATTTGTGCGGATAGGTTAATAATAATTATTGAAAGGGGTGTGGATTGGGTGCGGTATTGCAAAACTAATTATATTTTTTTGGGGTGCGGAATGCTCTGTACGGTACATATATACACACATACGCGCACACGCACATACACACACAATTATACAACTGTACCTTTGCAGATCCATCCCGGTGCCTAAATTTCTTAAATATTAAACGTAACCCCAGGTAACCCCGGAGCCTGAAAATAAATATTTTAGCCATTCCCGCACAAATCCCGGTGGGCATTTACCCCAGGCAGTGTGCGTGTGTGAGTATGCGTGCACATGCGCGTGTGTGCGTGCGCATGTTTGTCGTGCTGTGTGTGTATGTGTGTGTGTGTTGCTGGGGCGCATGTGTGTTGTGCTCCAAGTGCTGTCCAGGAGTGTCGTGCTCCAGGTGCTGGGGCACATGTGTGTCGTGCTGCAGGTGCTGGGGCTGCTGCAGGTGCAGGTGCTGGGGCAGGTGCCGGGGCTGGGGCTGGGGCGGGGCCTTCTCTGCTCATCACTGTTCACCCACCCACTGTTCACCCACCCACCAGGGAAGTACAACCCGTCCGGGGCCCGGAAAAAATAACAAAATTTTGGGCTGCCCCGGAGGGGTAGCCCAAAGCTGGTCCGGGTACCCCGGAAATTTGTAGGGACGACGGCCCCTGCGATTCCGGG
>Ga0307942_1002896_pt1 | contig 13949 bp, 12 predicted proteins | sample OrgLakmetagen175_FD_201846 | JGI IMG/M metagenome (GOLD analysis project Ga0307942, IMG submission 201846) | Saline water microbial communities from Organic Lake, Antarctica - #175 | ecosystem: Environmental > Aquatic > Non-marine Saline and Alkaline > Saline | place: Antarctica: Organic Lake...
GGCTTGTGCATAGCTAATACTGGTAAAGTGTAACGTGGCTTGTGCATAGCTAATACTGGTAAAGTGTAACGTGGCTTGTGCATAGCTAATACTGGTAAATTGCAACGTGGCTTGTGCATAGCTGATACTGGTAAAGTGTAATGTGGCTTGTGCATAGCTAATACTGGTAAAGTGTAACGTGGCTTGTGCATAGCTAATACTGGTAAAGTGTAATGTGGCTTGTGCATAGCCAATACTGGTAAAGTGTAACGTGGCTTGTGCATAGCGAATACTGGTAAAGTGCAACGTGGCTTGTGCATAGCTAATACTGGTGAAGTGCAACGTGGCTTGTGCATAGCTAATACTGGTAAAGTGTAACGTGGCTTGTGCATAGCTAATACTGGTAAAGTGCAACGTGGCTTGTGCATAGCTAATACTGGTAAAGTGTAACGTGGCTTGTGCATAGCTGATACTGGTAAAGTGCAACGTGGCTTGTGCATAGCGAATACTGGTAAAGTGCAACGTGGCTTGTGCATAGCTAATACTGGTAAAGTGCATTGTGGCTTGTGCAGTTCAAAGCTGCAATAAAGAAAGGGTGGAGAGGGCGTGCCGTGCTCACCAGCACCAACCTCCCACCGTCAAGTTACAGCTAATATTGGCAAGGTGTAACGTGGCAGCGTATACTGAAAAAGAGTGAAACGTGGCAGCATATACTGGAAAAGTGTAACGAGCAGTTTAAGCTGCAATAAAGAAAGGGTGGAGAGGGCGTGCCGTGCTCACCAGCACCAACCTCCCACCGTCAAATTACAGCTAATACTGGCAAGGTGTAACGTGGCAGCGTACACTATAAGTGTAATATACTGGTAAAGTGTGACGTGGCAGCATTATTCTGGTAAAGTGTAACGTGACAGCTAATACTGGTAAGGTGTAACGTGGCAGCGTACACTATAAGTGTAATATACTGGTAAAGTGAAACGTGGCAGCGTATACTATGTGTAATATACTGGTAAAGTGTGACGTGGCAGCATAAAAGAGCAACGAGGCAGCATAGTACTGGTAAGGTGTAACGTGGCAGCATATACTGGTAAAGAGCAACGAGCAGTTTAGGCTGCAGTAAAGAAAGGGCGGAGAGGGCGTGCCGTGCTCACCAGCGCCAACCTCCACAAGTGCTCGTGCCTGAGCAGTCGGGTCTGGGCAAGTCCTGATGGCACGTTCAAACCACTTGAACCTCCAAGCTCCCTCCCAACAGGACCCACTTCCAGTTTCCTGGACAAGTCCTCAAGGTGTGCTTAAGCCATCTGCACTTCCAAGCTCCCTCTCAACACGACCCACTTCCAGGTCTCTGGACAGTTCCTGATGGCGTGTTTAAACCACTTGAACCTCCAAGCTCCCTCTCAACACGACACACTTCCAGGTCTCTGGACAAGTCCTCAAGGCGTGTTCAAACACTTAAACCTTCAAGCTCCCTCTCAACACGACACACTTCCAAATTTCTGGACAAGTCCTGATGGCACGTTCAAAAAATCCTACCTTCAAGTCTGGGAAAATCAGGGCAATGGCAGTGGCAGATCCGGTGGAAGTTGGCGCCAGATTCACTAGGCCGGACCTGTGCAATTTATTATGATTTGAACATGCACTCGTCGATCTTTTGACTTTTTTAAAGGTCGAGGAACAAAGTTGACGTGGAGTTTTATTGATTAAGAGAGCGTGAGTGAGCAAAGGTAGGGCGTGTGCAGATTCACCAGGCCATACCGTACGACAAGGAAATGAAGGGAAGGAGAGAACAGTGATACAGAGGCCGCAAAGGCTTGTGCGTGGAGTGTGTGTGTGGGCTTATGCGTGCACATCTGCGTATTTTAAGGCTTGTGCGTGCACATCTGCGTGTAATTTAATCAACTCTCACTCCGCAATCCCTCACTACACAACTCTTCACATAGAAAAAGGCACACAGGCACTCTGTGTAACATACATACACGCAAACACGCACACACACCTTGCTCGTCGCAGGTCGCTCTTCTTGGCGTTTGGGGCGTCCACTAGCGTCTGCGTCGTGACATGGCAACGACACCGTATCTTTACAGAGCAACGTCACCGTATCTTACAGAGCAACGTCACCGTATCTTTACAGAGCAACGTCACCGTATCTTTACAGAGCAACGTCACCGAATCTTTACAGAGCAACGTCAGCGTATCTTTACACAGCAACGTCACCGTATCTTTACAGAGCAACGTCACCGTATCTTTACATAGCAACGTCACAGTATCGTGACATAGCAAACGTTGTGTATGACCGCATGAATGGTGATTTCTCTGCTGAGAATACCGGAAATACAGCATTCATGCGAATGTATGTATGGTTATGGCCAACTCAAATGTGTGGGGCTGGCCAGAACCGTAAATGTACAGCATATATGACCGTACATCTGGTGATTTCCCTGCCAATACTTCGCTACACCGCATATATGTGGTCAACCCTAATCTTGAGCCATTAATAAGCCTGCCACTAGCGGCTGAAGTCAAACCTAAGCACTCACCTGTGTGTTTGTGAGGTTGTGGATGGTGGTTATGCACCCGTGTGTGATGCGCAGCTTTTCGTGGATGACCTGCGCAGCCAGAGTTTGGAAAAACCCTCTGTTTGTGCGCATTTGCAGCTGTGCACGCCCCACCGCAAGCCAGTACAAATGCACGCAATCGCAAGTCAGTACAAATGCCGGTGAGGAACCGCAAGTCAGCACAAATGCTGTGGTGAAAAAACGAGGGAAAGGCTGGCGCGCGGCGATGTCAGTCACGGCAGGATTGCTGAAAAACGAACACACACATACAAATACACATACACACACACGCACACACACACACACACACCTTGACCACAGGTGCCAGGCAGTTTGTTGTGCAGGAAGCAGCCGTCACACACACACACACACACACGCACCCACCCACCCACCTTGACCACTGGTGCCAGGCAGTTTGTTGTGCAGGAAGCAGCCGTCACGACATGTCTTCTTGGGGTCACACACACACACACAAGCACACACACACACACACACACGCACACACACACACACCTTGACCACTGGTGCCAGGCAATTTGTTGTGCAGGAAGCAGCCGTCACGATGTGGTCCTTCTTGGGGTCGTACAAGTCCTGTGTGCATAGACGGTTGAGTGTTCCCAGCATTGGACAGGTCGCAACCAAATAGGATGGAGACTTTGTCCTCGCAACGTGGTCATTATTTACTAGAGTATCATTATTCGAGGATCATTTTGCGAGGATCATTTTTTTGAGGATTAATATTAGAGGATCATTATTTATTAGAGTACACAGACAACTTGTACTGCAAAGAGGCATGCACTGCACACTGCCTGCTGTTTCATGCCCAAAACCTGCTGCGCCCACTCGCACACGCACATAACCACAAGCATGTGCATCATGCACTACAGACGAGAAGGGTTGGCCAAAACCATACATGTACGATGTTCAAAAGGTATTTTGGCAAAAAATTTCATCAAATATACGGTCTTGTACGGCGTATGTGTAAGGTTTTGGCCGACCCTACGTACAAGTTTTCACTACCAGTACATCAAAATCATACAAGTTCACAGTGCTAGATTGGCATGCATGTGTGTGTGTATGTGTGTGTGTGTGTGTGTGTGTTTGTGTGTGTTTGTGTGTGTGTGCGCGTGCAGTTTTGGCAGGCTCCATAGGCAAGAACACCTCTTACCCAAGAGTAGGATTGGCCAGAACCAATTATATATGGTGTATATACGGTATTTCTGGCAGGAAATTACCAAGTACACGGTCATATACGGTGTGTTTTAACTCCACAAAAGCCCAGAACAATTAACGGGAGCTGAGAAATGCCTAAGGGGAATCTTTGCTTGGAATCTCTGCGTTGATCAATACACGCACACACATGCACATGTGCACTCGCCCTCACACACACCCACACCCATACCCACACCCACACCCACACCAACACCCATACCCACACCCAACCACCCACCCACATATACACACACACAACAATGCAATCCAACTGCCTTACGTGGTTCACTCTGTACACGCTCGCCCTCTCTCTCACACACACACACATAAACACACACACATCAATGCATCCAACTGACTTACGTGGTTCACTCCATACACAATGTTGAGCACCGGGTTGGGGTCCTTCACGGGGGCTGACACCACCACCTGAAGCACAACAGCAGCAGCATCAGCAGCAGCCAAAGGAATTAATCACAGCTGCTGAGACACGCAAAGCACAAGAAACACACGCACACACACACATCACGCGTACGCATGTGCATGGGTAGGTAGGGTTGGCCAGGACCATATATACCGTACTAACGCGTGACCAATGCACACCCTAATTTTTCATGAATTGTTTGAGTGCATTGCGCGGGGTTTGTGCACCCCTTTCAGTGGGAAAAGTTTGCCATTGCGCACCCCCAACTGCGCAGCAATTGAGGTGCGCAGAGCTTTCTCAGGGGCATTGCGCAGACCCCATTGCGCAAACCCCCAGCAGCAAGCTTGCATGGCTTTGAATTACAGGTACCAGCATTGCGCGGGTACTTGAGCATTGCGCAACTCATAACAATACAACAAGTACATGGTTACAGCCACTACTGAGGTCATGTAAGGAAAGAACGCATGTTTGTTCTGTTGTTGTTCCTTCTCTGTCCTGGGGCTAATCCATTGAATCTGAGTGCCGAAACTAGATATTCTCCCATTCTCATCCACACTTTCGCTGCTGCTTGGCCTTCTCATACTGCTCCTCACGCTTGCGCTTCAGCCCAGCTGCCTCAACGCTTGCATCCCGGATGGCATGCTTGGAACGCTGCTGCTCGCGCGCAACATCGTCCTCCCGCTTCTCCCGCGGGATGGCACGCACATACCTATCCATACCTACCCAGAATTTATAACATTAATTAATTTTGCGATTGCGCACAATTGCGCACCGGCTCTCACCGGAATAATTTCCCGCTTGCGCACCCTGATTTCAATTGTAGCAAAATATTCATCGCGCGTCTCCATTGCTCCGAAAAAGATAAATAAAGCGCCATGGTCAAGCGTTGGTACGGTATACGGTGTATATACGGTAATTTTGGCAGGGAAAGCACCAAATGTACGGTGTATATATACGGTTCTGGCCAACCCATATGTTTGTGGCGTGTGTCATGGTATCATGGCGCTGAAATTGTGTGACTGTGTGTTTGATGCCCACACAAGTAAGTGCACCTCCACGCCGGTGCAAGGTGTGCATTTCCACGGATGCAGGGTCTAAACAACACAGAGCTGGGAAATTAGTACATTCCAAGGGCACCTCTATAACATTGAACATTCCAAGCCCAACGCTAACGTTAATATCTGCTCCTCCGCACTCACTCACTCACACACACACACACAAGTACACGACGTTCTTTTTGAAGCAAGGGTGCAGAAAACAAAATGTGCTCACCCATGCAAACACACACCTTCTTGATGCCCTTGTCAAAGTAAGGCTGCAGAGGTGCGCGCGTCAAGAACTCCCCGGTGCACTCCATCACGATGTCAATGCCCATGCCCTCATAAGGGATCTGCAATTGAGCGAGGCCGTGATTTTAAGTGCATCTGAGGTAAGAAGGAGGTAGCTACAGTGCACTCCATCACAATGCCAATGCCCATGCCCTCATAAGGAATCTGCAATTCAGCGCGGTCGTGATTTGAAGTGCATCTGAGGTAAGCAGGAGGTAGCTACGATGCACTTCATCGCGATGTCAATGCCCTTGCCCTCACAAGGGATCTGCAATTGAGCGAGGTCGTGATTTGAAGTGCATCTAAGGTAAGCAGGAGGTAGCTATAGTGCACTCCACACTCCACTGACTGGTGCGCACACCATCATATGATGTGGCAACGCCCCCGTGAGTGACCTGCAATTATACGTAGGCAGGCAGTTGCAGTGCACTCCACCGACAGGTGCACACGGCATCATATGAGTAAGATTGGCCAGAACCCCATACATTCCTACGTATAAACGGTGTACATACCGTGTTCTTAGCAGGGAAATCACCATACGTACGGTCATATACGGGGTACATATACAATTCTGGCCAACCCTTCATATGTACATATGTAAATCATAGATTAATTTGTAAACGAGTGATAACGCCCTCACGAGTGACCTGCAATGACGCAACTTCTACACGCTAACGTGAACAGGGTTTATTTATTGCCGCCCCAAAGCAAGCATGTGTGTGTGCTTTTGTGTGTATGCATGTATACAAAGGTACTACGCTGCTCGTAACCAGTAACGTGCCGCATGCCTCAGTGTAGGTATTGTTGTTAGGGATCCTGACTCATTGCATGCATAGTATTGTACGCAAGGAGCTTGCTGACCACACCCACACCCACACAAACACCCACACCTACACCCACACCCACTCACCCACACCCACACCCACACCCACACCCAAACCCACACCCACACACAAACACCCACGCAGACACAGACACACTACAGATCCCATGAACGTACAAGGAAAATGAAAACAACGGACGTTTCAAAGCCACGACATGTCGCAGGAATGTGCAAGAGGAATGAAAACAACGGACGTTTCAAAGATGTACAATGTATATAAGGTGCGAGATGAGTGCAGCAGCAGTGCAGCAAAATGAGAGAAGTCCGGGTGTGAAAGCGCTGGGAAAAGAACAAACTACGCAGGCAGTGAAAGCCACTCTTCACACATTTAAGGAAAAGGAGCCACAAAACCGCTGGGTAAAAATCAGTAATAATAACCCCAATCAGTGCATCTCACGATGCAGTAGATAGGGTCGCCAAACTAGCTAGGGTTGGCCTTAATTGTACACTGTATATGACCGTGTATTTTGTAACTCTGCCGTCAAAAACAGCGTATATACACCATATATTTATGGTCCTGGCCAACTCTAGAAACAGAGCGAAAAAGGCACGTGCCAGCAAACAAACGGGGTTCGGTTTTGGTTGCAAAGGAATGACGGCAAGGTGGCAGCTCACGATATGGGGGTTAATTTTAATTGCAAAGGAATGACGGCAAGGTGGCAGCTCACGCAATGTGGTTTGATTTTGGTTGCAAAGGAATGACGGCAAGGTGGCAGCTCACGCAATGGGGTTCGGTTTTGGTTGCAAGGGAATAACGGCACAAGCAATGGAGTTCAGTTTCGGTGTCAAAGAAATGACAGCACCAGAGATAGCACAGGCCAGTTTTTCCTTTGAAACAGAAATTGATGTGGAGTCAGTACAGACGAAGGAGTTCCCACCAAACAGACAAAGCAGGCAGCGTCTCAGCTTTGAAACTAGCAGCCACACTGCTTGCTTGACTGAAGGCCTTTTGATTTGTTAATCTTTGTAGACCTCTGCTTTGACACGTGCAACCAACCCACATGAGCATCATACACATGATGCTGCATACACAGCGCGCAGCCCAGGCCTGTTGCTGCAGGTATAAGGAACGACTTGTGCCATTAAAATCTGCCCAGGCCTGTTGCTGCAGGTGTAAGGAACGACTTGTTTCATTAAATTCTGCCCAGGCCTGTTGCTGCAGGTGTAAGGAACGACTTTCGTCACTTTATTGCACCCTCAGAACACGCACCAGCTCAGGCTGATCGCTGCAGGAATAAAGAACAACTTCTCTCGTGTTCAATTTCACCCACAAAACACGCACCAGCTCAGGCCTGCTTTTGCAAGTGTAAGGAACGACCTCCCTCCTACTGCCTTGGGAGAGGATGACGTTTGTGCCCTCAACCTCCACCTGCAGATATAGGAGAACACGCACACGAGTGCGTGATTGTGTGTGTATTTTTGTTTGGGCGTGCGTGTGTTTGTTTGTTTGGGTGCACGTGTGTGTGTGTGCATGCGTGTGTATGTGTGTGACACTAATCTGCACGGAATGAGGGTTGGGACTCTGAAGATTGTGTCCAATGTTGTTCTACCATACCTTGCCCTACCTTGACGGTTGCCCTATTTTGTCAGTTGCCCTACCTTGTCAGTTGCCCTACCTTGTCAGTTGCCCTACCTTGTCAGTTGCCCTACCTTGTCAATTGCCCTACCTTGTCAATTGCCCTACCTTACACTTGCTCTACCTTGTCAGTTGCCCTACCTTGTCAGATGCCCTACCTTGTCAGTTGCCCTACCTTGTCAGTTGCCTTACCTTGTCAGTTGCCCTACCTTGTCAATTGCCCTACCTCAACAGTTGCCCTACCTTGACATTGCCCTACCTTGTCAGTTGCCCTACCTTACACTTGCCCTACCTTGACGGTTGCCCTACCTTGACGGTAGCCCTACCTTGACGGTTGCCCTACCTTGACAGTTGCCCTACCTTGTCAGCTGCCCTACCTTGACAGTTGCCCTACCTTGACGGTTGCCCTAGCTTGACTGTTGCCCTACCTTGTCAGTTGCCCTAACTTGGCAGTGGCCCTACCTTGACTACCTTATACTTGCCCTACCTTGACAGTTTCCCTACCTCGACCGATGCCCTACTTACACTTGCCCTACTTTGACAATCGCCCTACTTACACTTGCCCTACCTTGACAGGCCAGGTGCCGTGTACTGAGTCGTACTTGATGAGGTAGCTGACAGACTCAATGGGCTGGACGTCATTCATCTGCAGCAGCATGGCGTGCGTGTTTACGTGACTGTTGTGTGATGGGCTGGTCTTTGTTATGGCATAAGACAAAGGGAGGGCAAGATTTGAGAGCTTAAGAAGAGTGGCTGACACAGTTATTCCAACGCACACGTAGTGTTAACCAACACGGAAAGATGCTGTTACCATCTGCTGCAGAGCGTGCTCCTTAGAAGGTAATAAACTGTCAACTTGCTAGGTTTGTTTAGCACTAAACCATCCAAAGGGTGCCCCTTGTCCAATGCTCCTTCCCTTAATTAGAATAAGGGCGAGTTAATAATTACGAATCAGGAGAAATTAACATTACCAATGTAGCCTGTTCTTCACTTGACTTTACCCCCTCACATGGCTTAGCAGAACAGTAAGGGCTACCACACATCACCTACGTGCGCAATCTGGAACTCCTGGGGCCTATCCCAGGCCAGACGCAAGGCCAGGCGGCCTGTACCAAAAAGAGAGGCATGTCAGGCATTGTAAGTTGTTGGGGACTGTAAGTCTCATCTCTAATTAGACAGGCATTGTAAGTCATCAGGGAAGCACTGTAGTGATCAGTTCGTTTACCATGCCACAGGCAGGTTGCACAAATTTACGCTGTGAACTGTAAATTAACGTAAAAATGAAACATACAAGCACTTGTCTGTGAGCCAAAAAGGGCGCATTTAGCGTGTGGTGGATGATGATGACGTTTGATGCAAACCTACCGATTCTGCCCATGCCATTGATGGAAACGGTAGTGGGCATCGTATGTAGGCGCTGCTGGACGCACTGGGTGTCTCAGTGCCTGCCCAAAAAATCAGGTGTATAAGTATGTGCGTTTCTCAGAAAACTGCTTGCATGCGCTTGCATGTGATTTTTTATAAGCATGTAGCGTGCACCATCTAGAATGCACATATGTGCACAGGCACATTTTTTCTTCTAGACAAGCATGCGTGAAGCATTTTAATCATGGGTACGCCTGTGCTTGTGAGAAAGAGTGTGCATGTTTGTGCGTGTGTGCGTGTGTGTGCTTGCGTGCGTGCATGTTTGAGAGAGTGTGCGTGTATATATATGTGTGTGTATGTGCTTGCGTGCGTGCATGTTTGAGTTAGTGTGTGTGTGTGTGTGTGTGTGCGTGCTTGCTTGCTTGCTTGCTTGCCTGCTTGCTTGCTTGCTTGCCTGCTTGCTTGCTTGCTTGCGAGCATATTTGAGTGCGTGTGTGTATGTGTATATGCGTGCATTGTGTGTTGAGTGTTATCCCGAGGAGCTCTCGGTTCCGCGGTGCAGCGTTGTGACAGCGGACCCACCTTCTTGGGGATGGGATGAGTGTGTACGATATCGTTATTATTTGTCTGAATATCGCGCGAGTTCCGCATCGGATATATGTCAGCCGGCATCTTTTCACGTCCGTCTGACAAAGATTCTTCCCTGATTCTTCACTTTAGGTTTCACCTAAAGAAGTTCGTGCAATGATGCGTTTGATAAAAATTAATTACAGCAACCAAGTGCAATGTCAGGCAACGAGATTCCAACAGACGACCCTGGTTCGCAAAACCAAGAAGCGTGTGTAATCCGGGGCGAGCAAGTCCATCTGTACGGCCTCGGTCAGGGTAATAATCTGCGCTGCCGGTTCCCCAACCAGCAGATTGAGGATGAAATGGCTTGTACACGGGAGGAGCAGCCCTCCGGAGAGCAAGTTCACTGCTGCCAGCTTCCCAAGGGAGGGGCTGAGGTGAGAGGGGAAGGGAAGGGAGGAAATGACATGCAAGTATCAACTCAAAAGATGCTTGCGCGACGTACAGAGAAGTTAATGAGGCACTCTACGAGTTATAACTGCACACAGGCTGCTCATGAGTTTTTCTGAGCTTTACCAGGCTCGTTACCAAGAATATGAACGAGCACCCATGCAAAGGCTCGCCCGTTCACTCACACAGTTGCAAGGCGAGCAATTTGCTGAAGGTGAAAATGCCAGGATATTAATGGAGGTCCTGGATGGCAACCAGCGAGTCGCCACCCACCTCCTTCCTTATCCGCATGGCAGGTGAGGAGCTCAGCCGTCAATCATAATAACGAGGTTACCGGTGGACAGAGATCTGCATCTGGTTGTGCCGCCTGCCTATAAAGTTGGTGTTTCCAATCATCCAATGCTTACCACAGATACGGATCCGTCAGCCAGGTGTCATGCAAAGTACGCTAGTGGCCATTCACTTGTCTGTACACATCTCCTTCCTGCTTGCAGCAGCCCCAAGAGCAATAGTACACAAGACTTTGTTGGTGATACTCAACACGGCAAGGGAGACGGTACGTAACTTTGCAAATAATCTAAACCACTGCTCAGACGTGTGCAAACTAATCTGCCTGCAATGAAACACACTCCCCACTTCACCCCTTCGTCAACTTAACGGATACGTGGCAAGTTGTCTGTTTTCCTCCCTAGATCCCCTGCCATACATGTAGTGCTTCATTCCTTCCATTTGGCCATACCTTGCATTCCTGTTTACCTGTTAAAATTGCATTCCTGGTAAGCTGCCTACTGCGCCCTATCCTTTATCACCCTTTTTTGTGCAGACATGCCCTCAAAAGACAACCCCTTGGCTGTGGGAGCGTATGATAAGGGCAAAAGCAACGGAGAAGGAGTGGAGTTGGACGTGGGTGAGTGTGGGAACTTGTGAGTGAAAGTGGGGTAAATATGGAAATGTGTGTGTGTGTTTTAGTGCTTGTGATTGTTTTTGAAAATTCTTGGATGCAAGTTTAGAGGTGCACATGGGTGAGTGCGCTCTCGGGCACTTAGCCAAGTCAACGTACACCTTTAAAAGATGGCTTGAATTGTTTACCTGGCAGACGACTAAATGCAGTGCTTGCTTTGCATTGCCTTCCTGTATGTAATGCCGATGGCTGCTAAGGGCCTGCGGCAGCGCGATCGATTGTGGTGGATATGTAGGGAGTAGCAACCAAGGCACAAACTTCCCTACAGTTTGTCACCCAGCCAACTTGCCCACCTCCGTGCGCCACGACACTTTGCTTGCTTGCCAATGAATGTACACAGGGAATGAGAATGCAGATGACAAGGGAGGGGACACCAATTACAAGCATACGTACGGTGCCCTGAGGCCCTTCATCATCATGTCCAGCTCCTACCTCTTGTTCACCATCACGGACGGTGCCATTCGGACGATCATATTGTTCCACGCCCACTCCCTGGGCTTCACGGCCATGTGAGTATTATGTGCCTGCCTGATAGACGCTCAGACTCTTCGATTTTACATTACACCCACTCCCTGGGCTTCACAACCATGTGAGTGTGCTGTGCCCGCCTGTTAGAAGCTCAGACTCTTTAGTTTTACAATACGCCCACTCCCTGGGCTTCACAGCCATGTGAGTGTTCTTTGCCCGCCTGTTACAAGCTGAGACTGTTTTTGCAGAGTGCTGGCCTTTACGGCCATGTGAGTGCTCTTTGCCCGCCTGTTACAAGCTGAGACTGTTTTTGCAGAGTGCTTGGCTTCACGGCCATGTGAGTGTTCTTTGCCCGCCTGTTACGTGCTGATACTTTTGTAGCTGAGCGTGGCACTTGTGTGAGACTGAGCATGCGCCTGGCTGGTAGTTATAGTTAAACTCCACAAAGGTTACCTTGGTTCCAACATGGCTAGGCTTGGCCAAAACCAAATGAGTACACTGTATATGACCGTATGAATGGTGATTTCCCTGCTAAGAACACCGTATATACACCGTAGATGCGTATGTATGTATGGTTTTGGCCAACAATTTTGGCCAACCCTAAAGAGGCTCCTCTTCACCAGGACGTGCAAACTGGCGCACCTTCTGCCCACTAACACCACACACTTGTGTTTGCATACACTCGCAGGGAGGTGGCCATCATGTTCATGGCGGTGAGTGTGTGTGAGTGTGTGCACGTGGCATGTGTGTATGTGCGAAATACTGCCAACAGCTTAAGCTATCCACCTTTACCATCATGAACAATACGCTGCCTAATGATCGAGGATAAGATTCTCAACCTACCAAAGATGCACTGTATTACTCCCTGTCAAGGTTACAGCTGTTTGCTCTGTTGATCTCTCTCTCTCTATATATATCTCTCTCTCTCTCTCTATATATATATATCTCATTCATTGCATTGCATTGCATTGCATTGCTTTACTTCCTTTCACTTTCAATAAAAGTCCTCTGACGTGATACTCGTGTATGCATGTGTGCAGTATGAGGTCGCTGGCGTGGTCACCAATTTGTTAGCCGGAGTCATGGGTGAGTTCTACGTCATGCACAAGAAGAAGCAGAGCTGATTGTACATCTCCTTTTTGCAGTGTGTGTATGTGTGATATGGCCTGCGTGCTTATGCAATGTGCGCATTCGTACAACTAAGATCATAGGTGTCACACCAAAGAAAAAAAGTCCAAAATCTAGCGTACCTCTTCCACAATCGAGATCAGGTACTCCTTACACACCGCCATGTTTCAGCTAAACTCACCACAAGAATGCCACACCGTGTGCTTTGCCTGCCCCTTTGCAGGCGCAAAGTGGGGCATCAAAAGCACGCTCCTCACGGGGCTGTGCCTCCAGATTATCGGCGTGTGCATTTTGATGGCGTGGCAGGACTCGTGGGGGAATGAAGGTGAGGAGCAAAAGATAAGATGAAGATCATCGGTGTGTGCATCCTGATGGCGTGGCAGGATTTGTGGGGGAATGAAGGTGAGGAGCAAAAAATAAGATGAAGAACATCGGCGTGTGCATCCTGATGGCATGGCAGGACTCGTGGGGGAATGAAGGTGGGGAGCGAAAGATAAGATGAAGATCATTGGTGTGTGCATCCTGATGGCGTGGCAGGACTCATGGGGGAATCAAGGTGGGGAGCGAAAGATGAGATGAAGATCATCGGTGTGTGCATCCTGATGGTGTGGCAGGGCTCGTGGGGGAATGAAGGTGGGGGGCGAAAGATGAGATGAAGAACGCAGACGTCCAATGCGAAAACATGACCGACGTGGGTTACGAAAGGGCGTGGCTGTGTGCTCTGCTCTGCATTACCCAATGGGGCCGAGGTGAAACTGAATGACGTGGGTTACGAAAGGGCGTGGCTGTGTGCTCTTCTCTGCATTACCCAATGGGGCCGAGGTGAAACTGAATGACGTGGGTTACGAAAGGGCGTGGCTGTGTGCTCTTCTCTGCATTACCCAATGGGGCCAAGGTAAAACTGGTTGACGTTGGTTACGAAAGGGCGTGGCTCTGTGCTCTGCACCACCCAGTGATGGGGGAATAATCCTCTGCGTTGTGCTTCTCACGTTTTGATGACCCAACTTGTGTCTGCTAGGAGCTGGGTCAAACAATGGGACCCATCCAACCCTC
>Ga0307942_1002899_pt1 | contig 13943 bp, 16 predicted proteins | sample OrgLakmetagen175_FD_201846 | JGI IMG/M metagenome (GOLD analysis project Ga0307942, IMG submission 201846) | Saline water microbial communities from Organic Lake, Antarctica - #175 | ecosystem: Environmental > Aquatic > Non-marine Saline and Alkaline > Saline | place: Antarctica: Organic Lake...
GGCCTCCGGCCACTGGCTTTTCTCCGGGACGCCCGGAGTCAACTTTTTAAATTTTGGCCTTGCCCTACGGGCAAGACCAAAATTTGATTTATAAGTGCGGCGCCCGCACGGGCTGAAGTTCCCTGGTGTGTAGGGGAAAATGGTCATACGTTAAATAGTAGCTAAATAGTAGCTATAGAAAGATCCATCCTGATCCAGCTGCTAATGTTTACGACCCACATGAAACATGTTTGCTTACGACCCACATGAAACATGTTTGCTGGGTTGAAGGTCACGGACCAAAGTTTCTTGGCCAAAAGTGTTGTGTCCACGACACTGTCACAGAAATACAGGCTTAATCATCAAAAATGCTGCAACAATCATGTACGTCGTCAGTCATACACATGATAAAAATCACGGCTAACCCTGCATTGTGCAACCCCCCAACTCACCTCCTCAAACTCAGATCCAGATGTGTAAAAAAAAGGCACGCCTGCCTCTCCTGCCACTGCTCGCGCAAGCATAGTCTTTCCGGTCCCTGGATGTGACGTGCGACACAGTGCCACCATGTAACGATGTTCAATGGGACGATGCTCAATGCCTGGCAGGGCATGTTGTTACTGCACTACAATGAGCGCCTCAGCTCCTCTATATTTATATGCATCCCACAACGCATAACCAGATACACAATACGCCTCCACTCCAAAAATGGTAGCACAGGTGGTGGTGGAAACCCCCCAGCAAGCAGCTGTCATGAAAAATCAAATGCTCAGCCTGCCTTTTTGCAGCTGCTCTTTCTTCATTTTCTGTTCCCCTCTCAAAGCCATTCTGTTAAAATTTCAAGCAGTGCTACCTGGACTTGTGAATAGCCTAAATCTGGAAACTTCTCGTCTAGCACTACGTACTCCTTGATTTTGTCATATGCTTTACGACCACGCCCAGCAAGAGTAACAGAGCACTTCAGTATGAAAAGTTAAAATTAATAAATTGGTGTTCTTCTACAGAAAGCAAAAAGTAACTAAGAGCCTGAACTCTCACCTGGTGGTCCGACCAGAAGCAAGCCCTTTGGCAGCTTGCCCCCCAGAGAGGTGAACTTGTGGGGATCTTTCAGGTATTCCACCACCTTAGTGTACGTGCAAATGCGGAATAAACGTGAATTGTGTGAGAAGTGTGCAAGTGCTGAACTTTCTTTCTAAAAAAGAGGTAAGAGAGTGCGTGTTTTTGATGAATGGAACTGATGCAAGGTTTTTTTATAGGAAGATGTTGATACAGGACCACGCAGTTCCTCGTCAGTTTCCCCCTTGTTTACCTCTTCCAGCTCGCTCTTAGCCTCGTCCACGCCTTTCACGTCCTTGAACTTTGTGTCTGAGTCTGTCTGGGGCTTCATCTCGGGGTTGCTCATGAAGCTCTTGGACATCAGGCCCTTATCATCCAGGAGGGTGCCCAGGCAGGTCACCTAGTAAAAGAGGTTCAAGGCCAGGAGAGTGGTCAGTGCGCAACGTCGCTACACTTAGAAAGCGGTCTGCTTGTGTGACTTCAACAAATAAAAAGCTTGGCATGTAAGCGTCTAGAGTAGGGAACTGTTGTTAAAGTGCCAAGGAGTGCATTGCCTGGCTGCACTCAACCATTAGATTCTGCACACCAAGGCCTGCACAGAGGCCTCATTAGATTCTGCACACGAAGGCCTGCACAGAGGCCTCATTAGACTCTGCACACCAAAGCCTGCACAGAGGCCTAGAGCCATCAGTACACATGAACATGACAGCAAGCAGTTAGAAACGCAAAGCTTTAAAAACAAACCTGATGATTCGAAATCATTGCTAACGGGTTTATGCCAGGAGACACATCCATGGGTATTTCAAAAGCTGAAGGAACGACACTCAACTGAATACTGACATAGAGTTCAGCACGACCACGCACATGCAGCATGGTGAAGCACAGACCCCTCAAGAGTCCCATGTTTGTTACCATGTGCATTTCCGTCTATTCAAATCACCAGTTCAGCATGTAATCCCTTTTCCCCTTCTCGCCTGGTGAGAACAATCAGGAAGCAGACATGTGGCTGCAGGCTTGTGCATGTGACTTTGCGCCCTCACCATAATAAACACGCCAGCAATAGTGCGCAGCGTGCGCCAAAGCTGGTTGGACATGCTCGGCTCAGCCTGAATGACAGATAAGAAAATAAGTGCGGTCAGGTTGTTACCAAGAGGCCTCAAGCAAATTCCATGGAAGGTCATTGTATGCATTTCCAAAACCTGCTCTTCTTCCCGCAGCTGGGAGGGCGTAGCCTGCAAGTCTTCATCGATAACAATTGCTCACATTTACACCGTTAGGCGACCTGGCGTACGCGAATAATCCAACAATTGGTTGAACTAGCTCCACTTAGTAATTTTGTTCTTGCACACATACTCTGTGCTGGCAGGCTCTACCAGGAGCCACCTTGCTGTAGTCAACACTCACGACACACAGAGTGCGGTCTCACACAAATGCCAAATTCAGTCACACTAAAAAGTTATCAGTACTCACAAACGCCGAATCTAGCCATTCTTGAATGTTATCAGCACTCACAAATGCCATGACGAGCGGTTTAGCAGCTGTGCCTACAGCCTCCTTTCCTTCTGAGGCTGCACTCTGCACGCCTGCAGCCGCAAGTGGCATGGCCCCACCTGTACAAGCAGCGACACATGTAAATACACACACAATGATTGAATGAGGGAGGCAGAAGCAGCAACAGCACGAAGCAGTAGCAGCAACACGCACAAACAAGGACTGCAGTCAGTGATAGGGGAAGTGCAATCAGCAGCAAATGGAATGAGGAATGAGGAAGCAGGACGCAGGCTTAACAAGCCAGCAATCTGCACTTGTAGTAAGCAGCTCAGGACCACACGTAACTACACAAAAGTGTTCACCATATGCTTGCAGGTTATAGTGGCGCGTGCTGTAGCTAGTACCGTGCTTAGTATCACTCAATTCTTGCGGCATCTTTGCAGGCGCTAAAGATACGCCTTTATGCTCAACACTGCCGACCGTCCTAGTTCTGAAGGGCTTCAGAGCTCTTATTGCGTGCACGGAGCATCAACAATTACTCAAAGCAGCAACACACCCATGTCCCCTTTTCGCCCCACAGCAAAAAACAGAAAAGCAGCTGCCGCTGACGTGTCCCAAATAGCTAAGGGTAGAAAGAATTACCTGCGGGTCCCGCTGGCATCATACCTCCAGCACTGAAACCCATCTGTGGTGCCTGAGGGCCCAGCATGCCCCCCCCGTATACTGCTGCAGGCATGTAGGAGACAGGCTCTGGAAAGGCTCTCCCTGCAGCAGCAGCACCTGCGCCGTAGCCCGCGGGGCCTCGGAAGCCTGCCTCTGCACCTCGCTGAAAAGATCACAATGCGTGTGTGTGAGTGTGTGTGTGTGTGTGTGCGTGTGTGTGCAGCACAAGAGGTCAGGGTGCTTGAGGGACATGTGTCTGTGTATTCAGCCACAAATATTTTAGGAAGCGCATGCGAGAAGCTACTGTGTGTACATATACGCAGCAGAGTAGGCACAAAGTGGAATGTCCAGGTTGAGGTCCTTGCGCCTTGTTCCTTGCCTTGTGTGTACTACCCGCCGCATGCTAGCCTACCACCTACCTGTAGCAGCCCCATGAGCCTACTGTTGTCCAGGCGATCCATGCGTGACAGGGCCTTGATGTACTCCCCCAGAGCCTCTTGTGTGAAGGCGACTTGGCCCCCCTCAAATAATCTCACCACCTCTTCAGCATTACTCCCATGGTTCAACTGCTTCAGGTGCTCCACCTGCAGCATGTGTGTTGCCGGTGTCCAGTTCACATCCTTGGAGGTGGCATGCAAATTGTGTCCAGAAAATTACGCGGTTGTGACCATACTTGCTGCGCTGGGTCCTTTGGCAAGCTGTTGGAAAAGAAAAAGCGCTTCCCAGGCCTCCACCCAGCCTGGAATCCCTTGCCAATACTCTGCTGAACATGAACGCGTAGTCCCGGCCAAAATGTGCTCTTAAAGACTTGCTGCATTTCAAAATAAACAAAAATTATGTTTATTTCAATTTAGCCATTTCGCACACCCAAACCCACCCACATATATACACACACACACACACACACACACACACACACACACACACACACACACACACACACACACACATACACACACACACTCTCGCACATTCACACTCACTCACACACACACAACATGCACACACGCACACACACACACACACACACACACACACACACACACACACACACACACAACATACACGCGCGCACACACACACACACACACAACATACACGCGCACACACACACACGCACACACGCACGCACACACGCACACACACATACACACACGCACACACACACACACCACGCGAACATGCACACTGCACACACGACCACACACCGACCTGGAACACAGGACCTCAGCTCTTTTTCACATTATACTGTGATCAAGTGCTCTGCAGCCTGAGTGGAGGGATATGAACAGGCAATGTGATATCATCATGATGTGGATATATTTGCACACATCCATCTGCTTCCTCCCAGATTGGCACATTTTCTTCCCCATGCCTTCAAAGAGCGGTACGTCTTTATAGCGGGGATAAAAGGTGAAACCATAGTACAGGATTGGTACCTAATTTGTACCTCCAAATTGCAATGCTGAGTTCAATAAGCATCAGGCAAAGCCAGCCAGCACTCGTATGAAAACAAAAGAGTCTTCTGTGTTGTGTTGTGATGTAGTATCTGAGCAGATAGAAGTGCATGGCAGCAAAAGAAGCAGCTAATCTGGTCCGTCTAATTACATTTACGTGTATGCCTAACTACTAACAATTCAGCTTCCTGCTCATACTACACTTTCTTGATCGTTCTCTCTCTCTCTCTTTCTCTCTCTCTCTCTCTCTCTCTCTCTCTCTCTCTCTCTCTCTTTCATTCCCCTCTTGCTCTAATTTCCCCTAAAAATCTCCTCATTTCTCTCCTGCGAATTGGAATAGGCCCCTTGAAGGCCCTGACGCCTCTCCTTGCTACGAGTCTTCTTGTTCTCCCAAGCTAGCCTCTACCACCTCCCTTACTTGCCGGTTGTAGTCTCTCCTGCAGGACAAAACAGGCAAGGACGCAGAACATAACATGTTTTCTACCCACTCAGCCACTGGCTTGGCAGGCCTCAAGAGGCATTACCGTGCTGGCTGGGAGCCATGACTGACATCTCTTTCCTTTACCTATATTACTCGCTGTCATCAGTTTATCATTTCTACATTCAAGTTCACTAATATCCCTTTGGATGAATTATGCAGTTCCTTTGTGTGGCGCAAAGCATGGTGCACACGCACACATGCATACACACACTCGAACAATTGCATGCATGCGCACACACACACACATACATGCACACGTGCACATAAAGTATCATATACACTCATACATACCTGTTCTCATTGTACATACGCGCCGCCTCCGAGTTGGCTGGAGAGTTGGGGTTGGGGTCTGACAAGAGGCTCTGCGTATTAGTTGCATGCAAAGGGAAGCTCAGGCTTGATCATAGCAATAATGAAGAGTTGTTAAGCTCGCTAGGTAATCCCACAGCCTTTGGCTTAACATTGTAAGTGGTTAAATTTTGATTAATAACATGAGAAGTCCGCCAAGAGCAAATAAGTGAAACTCATCAGGACTGCACTCCTTTCACCAGTACCACCAATCCTTATACCTTATACGCACCTGTATTGAAGTAAGAATAGCTGATACATCGTAGATGGGGCTCCACTGGTTCTGGAGTATATCTAAGCATATGCCGCCGTCATTGTAGACTGCGCAGGAGGAAAGGAAATTGAGGCAGTTGGATGCAAGCAAACCTTTTGCATTACAATTATAAGGTAAGCTTGGCCACCTTCACTTGTCCCCTCTCACTTTGACTTCAAGTGCACCTTTGTATGTGTCGACACATACCATATCCACCCACCCATGAGCATGTGCATGCACAACACATTATGCACGCGCACCAATATATTTACTCACATGCCCCTGTGCATAAAGACACGCTCAAGCATAAATGCGCGTACTCACACACACACACATATGTACACACTCGCACACACATGCATGTATGTGCACACTTACACACCTGCATGCGTACATATGGATCCGCCTGCACCCACATCCACACCCGCACCCAAACCCACACACACTACACCCACACCCACACCACGCACAAACACACATAATTAAACACAAGCATAGAAACGCATACGTGCACACATACTTAGGCACGCACGCACGCACGCACGCACGCACGCGCGCGCGTGCACACACACACACATATACACACACGCACACATATACACACACACACACAAACACACACACGCACGCACGCACGCACACACACAAAAATGCACATACGCACACACACACACACACACACACACACACACACAGACACACATACAGACTGGAACTGGCCTTAACACAGACTGCATGCAGGCTGAAATCACCACGCAAGAGATGAGCCCTTCCAAAAAGCAGCACACACACAAGCGTGAATGCTTGCTGAAAACTCACTGTTTGGGTGATACATTTGGCTCTTGAATTTCACGACAGGAGCTTTGTTGGGGTAGTCCTCAGAGAATTCTAGTGTCAGTCGAAACGTGCCTGCAGGGAGGAGGGACACAAGCTTACATGTTACAATTTGGGCTTACATGTTACAATTTGACTTGAGGCACTAGAAGCAGCACACAGAACCAGAGACAAGCCTCTCTGCGCAGCACACGTTCAAAATTGCGTGCGGGTTCCCTCCTGCGCACCTCCATCCCACGGTGTATCTTCGGGACCAAAAATGACAGCATTCCACCTGTGTTGGCAACACCACAAGAAGCACAGAGAAGTAATCATCAGGCCAAGTTCACGCAGGCACAGGGATACAAAACACCCTCTGTTTCTCTGAAGGGCAAGACCCACAGCATTATGTTATTCGAATTGGGGGAGCCATTTATGCCCTGAGGTGGATCCTGCTGCAACCGTTTGAAGTCTCGCATCAGCCTCTTCCTCGCGGGGGTGCTCATGATTTCGTTGGAAATTTAATGAATGGTAAAATTAATTTTGCAGGTGTTTGAAGTGCAAGCAGGTGCTAGGATGCATGAGTGCCCGCTTGAATAGTGTTTGATCGGGATTTCATATACTTTGCCCCTCAGTAAACGCCCGAACATCCGCTCTTCCGACTTCCTGAAGCTTGATAATGGTCTAAATTCTTATGCTGATCGGCGAGAAGGCAGCGAGGGGGCGGGCAAAAGGGGCGGAGTGAGCTGCATCGTAAACATGCTAAGCATCACCAAAAGTTTTGGCGTTCGATGACTACAGTGTGCGGGCGGGTTTGGTCGACCTCGCGTGGGGACTAAATTCGTTGACGGCTTATGTTTGGATTATTGTTGCTCAACAATCCTCCCCTGGATTAATTGCCATGAATCCGTAAATGCGCCATCTTTAATTATTAACGTTTGCAGGTCCATAATAAACTACCGGTACGCAGGAGGGATCTCCACTAATTTGGCAAGAAAGAGCATCCTAATCCTTAAGACCACAGAATACAAACAATCATCAGGGTTGCAGCTTGGCTAAAGACCGGCCCCTGAGAATGTGAGTTGGCCATAACGGTGAATTTGGTAAGGTTGCATCTGGTTTACCATACACTTACTCTAGTGCGTAGTTGACAATGCACATGGAGCATGAAGCACATTTCTTAACTCTCTGAGATCCAGGATCCAAAAGCTTGAGAGGTCCTGTAGCGTGAGTGTTGTAGCTTGGTGGTCGTCCACACCCAAAAGGATGATGCAGACTAATGCCACCATTTGCTGAAAGTTTGAGGTCCAGGAACTTTTCCCACCTTGCAGAAGCAACGGTTTCTTCTGATTGTTAAGTTCAGACTGAGACTATTGAGTAGCAACAGCAGTTGATTGCGTAACGCTCAGACATTTGTTGACCATTTTTGAACCTATCCTGTTTAAATAAGATGGATGAAGTTTGTGGGGATGGTAACATTTTTGAGGAAAACCCCTGGAGAGTGGACTCCATTAGTTTGGAAATAACAAACAACACACTTTCCCCCACAAATACTTGTAAACAGGCAATACAGTTGGACAAGCAGGTGTGCTGGACTTTTTCGGAATATAACTGAATCTGTTTTTTAAATTTATCACTCCTTATGCCACATTGTGTGACAGAAGACTGGATTTCCTTCAAGGTTTCTGCGCGGCATAATAGCCTGGCCCTGTTAAGGTACTGATGCACAAAGCAACGTCCAATACTTTTGAAGTTATACTAGAACCAAAAAAACAACCTTCCTTGTTCCTTCAACTTCAATCTCCAAACGAAACTTAACTAGCACAAAAATAACTAGCACTAGATCCGCCACGTATGCAAGGAGAGCTAGCTGCCCATTACCTAACAGATGGCCAAATTACATTCCCTGGCTATGTCCTTGGCTATGAAACCAAGATACACCTAGCAAAACAAACGCGACAAATGCCTGCGTGGACACATCTTCTATCCAACAAGCAGAAAGGCACAAGACAACATAAGCTGCTAGTGCCTGGCTTACTAGTGCACAGAAAAACCCTCCACACCGTCCTACTGGGAGCGACAGGCACCATTTACAGAAGCCGTGCAAGCAACTCACTGCACAGCCTTAAATTAAAAGGTCAGCGTGCCATAGCATTCGTAAAGCAACTAAGCTTACATGCAAAAATATATGAGCAATGCTCCTGGTAATGTGCAGGCCTGCCTCTGCCTCCCGACCACCTGATGCCCAATGGAAACTTTTCCTTTTTATATTCCAGGTGGGACATATGGCTCTGCATCCAGTGGGTGATGCAGGACACAAAACAAGCAACCTCCTAATCCATGTAGGTGGTGTTCAAACTATTCCGTTCTTTTCTTTTTCAAATCAATGTCACAGAACACTTATTCACAAGCACACAAGCCGAGTTGCGATCACAGGGTCCCGTCCAAAAATAGTACCACAGTCCAGCGCTACTTTTGTACATAAAAGGACCAAATCATACATAGAGAATTGATCCAGTGTCTATGATACATGGTACATCAAGGATTTACAAGGAATGCAAAAAAAGAAAGTGGGAACGATCGTTCGTGGTACACTGCTGAGCTACACGGCTGCATGTGGTACAGAAATAGCAGCCTGTACATTTTCTGCCGTTTGCCGATCTGCTGCCACTCAGTAATTGTAAAAACGGGCCCTCAAACAGTCATACAGCTGCATGGTTAATCAAGAATATCAGCAGCCACCGGAATTAGTTCAAGCATCACCTGTTGCGCAGCTGCACAGCTGCATGCTGGCAAGCAGCCTCTACCTCAGTGCCACACTGGCCACGCCATCCTGCTACTTCTGCTGCTCCTTTATCACGATGCGGGGGGTTGCTAGGCACACGTATGTGAGATGCCAGATCAGGGGCCGAAACTAGCCACACATTACCCTTTGAGTCTTGGTTTTCAAGTTGGAGATGCCTGCGAAGGGTTTGGACAAAATCACCATAATCAGTTTGCACAGACTTTAAGGGGATGACAGTGGCACACAGAAGAAATAAATCCTGGACTCCAAGGCTCTCAAGTGCAAATCCGTGTTAGACACACCTTAGATTCCATAATTGTTGTCGTTCTATCAGCCGTGCTAAAGAAATACCTGAAAAGGAGAAGCTGGCCTGCATCGTGCTCCTTATCCAGGAGGTCAATTGACTCCGCATTTCCTTCAATCTGCAAGCAAATCCATGCGTTTGAGGAAGGGCATGTTTAGCCTGGGAACGCACAATGGCCTCACGGCTCAGACAAAGAAACAGAGGGGCAAACCAAGCACCTCTACCTTAACAGCTAGGAGCCACGGTTGCTGCCGCTGCTGCTGCTGCTGCTGCTGTTGTCGTTCCTCTGGGTGTCCTTCAATCACTTTGAAGGAGCTGTCATCCGCAAGGTACACCCACTGTGTGACGATAGGGAGTCGGCCATGCAAACCACCTGTAAGCGCGAATGAGCAACCCACGTTAAGAGTCAACGTGGCTTGTTCTTGCCATTTATGGTTCTACTCTATGTGTTTCAACGTCGCTTCTCAACTCAAAACCTGTCAAACAGAAGGGGCGCAGGTACTTTATTACTAAGCCCATCACAGCAAAGAAAAGGCCTGACAAAATCACACTGAGTCACACATTTTCAAAGACTTACTAAACATACTCACCGCTGTACTGCACAGGTCCCACCCCTACTACCAGGCCCAAGTAGTCAAACGTGCACTGCCCATATGGAACCACCCCCTGATGCGCGTGCAGGGCCTGCCAACGAAGCATCCTGTGCATTTGAGGCAGGTCTGCCATCTTGAGCCGCGCGCGCTCGCCAGTCCAATACACACGCATGCCTGTAGGACTTCCTGCTCCCATATCCCAGGCCATGCCCAGCTGCTTCCAGCTGCACAGTGTCATGGATCCAATGACAAGAGTTGCCAGGATGTTGAATTCAAAAAGCAACGTTTCGCTAGCTAGTACTGACTTCACAGCTCCTCCTCCTGAGTTGTGCCGTACAAAAAGCGACTGCGACCAAACTCTACCTAAGGGGGTGGACTCACGCTGTGTGCTTCCCAGCCCTGAGCTCCTGCAAGCCCCACTTGTTGGAGGGTTTCTCAACGGGCTCTAGGTTGGTCGCAAGGTACACACCTCCCTCCACCAAGCTGCAGGTGTGCGTGCGTATAATGCAGAGCGAACAGTTGAAGCCCCTCATCAACTAGTTTGAATGTAAGAAGCATCAATCGCAAATGCCTATTACATGGGTGAAACACCGCGGATGAGTATGCAGTATGAGCCTCACTAGCTGCACGGCTTTGAGGTAATCTGTAGGGCAATACAAATAAAAGGAGCTTTATTGCTCCCAAGTTGTGAGTGCAAGAAAGCAGGGCAGCCGCACAGATACTGGCCCGCCTGTGCCACCTCTCTTCCCAAAAAATACACGTGCATTCTGTTAACTACCGCTGCATTTGTCCATACCAGATGTGCCCCTTTCCAGTATCATGACCAACTTTTATCAGGAGCCGGTTTCGGGCCAAGCCTGCAACCCTCTTAATCTTTGTCTTCTTTTCGTTTTTTCTGTGGTGGAGGAGATTCATGGTACCCGGTACCTAAGTGGCTCCTTCTCCTTGAATAATGTGAGGAAATAATGAGAAGTTTCCACTGCCTGCCTAGTCTCTTTCTTTTGGTAGCCCAGCCTCCCTTCTCAGACGACTTGCCTGCAGCTCTCCTCCCCATCTTCCTTTGGGCGCCACAGCATGATCAATGCCTCAGTACGCTCAGATCCTGCATTCATAGACAATTCAATGTGCACAGGGAATAGGGACGTTTTTATTTAGCATACTCCCTTGCAAATAAGACTTCTAATCGCAGAAACTCTCAACAACTTCTCTAGAAATATAAATACACAAACAAAAAGTGCTTGAGAGGGACTGTCTTACGGTACCTGACTACTCAGCAAATGCAACACTTGTGGCACAGCACAAAATAATCGAATTCTTGCAGCTGTGTATGTGCGCCTTGGAGTGTGTTCGTGGGTAAAGGATGTGCATGTGCATGCAGCGTCTTACGCTCACCTGGTGAAGCGTTTCCAGGGACGGCCGCAGATAGCAAGAAACGGCGTGTAGGCACCCCACACCTCTGTTGCAAGGCCCCTCCCGGCACCTCAGCCCCCGTGTGATCCAAACAGGCAGCATTTGGGGCCTGCAAAGCCATGAGCGCGCGTCCTTTGGAAACATCGAGCTGCTCAGCAATGGCAGCACGCCGTGAGCTCACCAGCCTGCAATGTGAGTTGAGACAGGGAGCCGTGCTTGCTTGCCAGAGGCACACAAAGAGCTCAGGAACATAAACGATCTTGACACCTGATTCGAGTGGGTTTAGCCGTGCTGCACTTTCAACCTAATGTAGGTATATTACGCTTAATGCGCTGCTGCCACGAGTAATATATGGGTAAAGCAGGAAGAGCGCATGTAAGCCAGAGACATTTCTTCCTGCTTGGATCCCAATCATACAAACCCCATCCTTTGCAGTTGCATACATTATTACAATTTTATTTTATTCGTGCCGTTTCAAGCATGATCTTGAGGGTGCCTTAGAGGAGTATCGTCCTTGCAAGGTGCCTTGTCAAAAGCCTCCAATGCATACCGCTTAACGATTTGCAGACAACCCCCTCCTCACTCGCCTTCCCTAACCCTCATACCTCTCAATTCACAAAGCGACTCACTTGCACAAGCCTTGGCTATCTGCGTCGGTCCAGGCAGGCAGGACAGCTATGTGCTCCCGCACCCCTGGTAGCTGCAGCACGGAGTGAGAGTTCAACCCTCCTGCAGCAGCGGCACCTCCTTCTCCACACAACACCATGCCATCCTGCGGCACAGGAAACAAGCACAGATGAATTGCTGCTTGGCTCTGTTACAAAGACCAGAGTTTTCGTTTCTGCCTGTAAAGCTTCTAGTTGGACGTGGATTTATATCATCTCGTCGGATGGTGGAATTGGTAGCAAAGTAACTTCCATTGCAAAGGCGTGCACTTGCGGTCAATGCTCACCTTGAGCACCAAGGATGTGTACACACGCTGGACAGGAGTGGCCTCCTGCCTGCCTTGCCTGGCTTCAGGGGGAGAGGGACCCAGCAGCTGCCTGCAGAAGGCCTCCTCCAATGTGCGCACCTCCTGCTCTGCAGAAGCCTCAGCCTGAGGAGGTTACGTCAGGGAGCAGGATGAGTGTTTGTGTTGATGTGTGTGTGTGTATGTGTGTGTGATGTGCGTATACAATGATATGTGTATACATCTGCACAGGGCCAACATTCAAGTTGTAGCCATACCTGCTCTACCCAGGTGGCCATTGTGCGCTCTCGCTTCTTCTGTAGCCGGTCTGTGCGGAAAATGCTCTGACCGTTGACCTTTTCCCAGTGCTGCATTGCATACTTTGCCTGTTTGCGTGTGTAGCGAGGCAAAGGGCAGTGTGTTAGCTGACAGAATCAGATCAAACCTTGTGCATGACGACAGCTATGCTTTTTGCACAATTGCGTAAATAGTTTCACATTAGCAAACACTAAAGGTTGTTGCTGATCGTGCGAACTTGGCAAAGGTCGGTTTCTTGCCACTTGTATAAAGTTTAAAAAACATCTTGGGCAAAGCAAAGATGGCAAAGTAGACCGCCAAAGCGTTTGAAAACGAGCGTCAAGACAGGATTGCCTCCCACTGCATATCAGGCTCACAACATGTGCAGAGGTGTACGCACAGACATGTGCCTAAATGTACACACATGCATACACAATTTTGCACACATACACTCACACACGTACCCTCTCACACAAAACAACACACATACACACAGACACACACAGCTACATAAACAGACCTGCACCACCACCACGGTACAGGGCACAGGCCCCCCTTTGGGGTTGATCAGGTGCAGCGGCCGAAAAGACAGGGGCTTGCGCTGGTAGCCAAGCTTGGCATCCCAAGGTGCAGGGGACACGGTATTGAAGGTCAGACGCAGGGCAGTGGATCTGAGAAAACCAATGAGGGAGACATGGACTGCAGTGTTATTTAAAGTAATAGCTGTGGCATTGCTAACTTTAATGGTGCTTGTCAGACGCAAGGCGTGAATTTGAGAGAAATTAATGTCGATGCATGCGCATCGACATGCGCGCATATGCATACCAAGCATTAACTCAATTGTGTAAGTTGTATGCAGCTACTTTATTGAAGGCATAATGTAAGGGCTTTGATTTGGAATAGTAAATTGTACATCGAGAACATTGATTATGGTGTAAGAGTTTTCAACAAGTGACAAATTGCTCTGAGGACATGCAAGAAAGAGAGAGAGAGAGAGAGAGAGAGAGAGAGAGAGAGAGAGAGGGAGAGGGAGAGGGAGAGGGAGAGGGAGAGGGAGAGGGAGA
>Ga0307942_1002900_pt1:0-12500 | contig 13935 bp, 11 predicted proteins | sample OrgLakmetagen175_FD_201846 | JGI IMG/M metagenome (GOLD analysis project Ga0307942, IMG submission 201846) | Saline water microbial communities from Organic Lake, Antarctica - #175 | ecosystem: Environmental > Aquatic > Non-marine Saline and Alkaline > Saline | place: Antarctica: Organic...
ATTAACAACGATGAGAGGGGTACACCCATGATGTGCGGGGTGTTCAATGCTCAAGGTAGGGAGATAAAAAGAGAGTAGGTTGCCCATACACATCTTGTTTCCCTCCTCCTCTTTGCTTTTTTGGTGCAAATGTGAACAGAGTATTCAATGAACAGGGACATCCCAGCGTCAATTTCTTGTATTTGCTCGGCAGTCCTTGCCGGTGCTTAGGAAAAAGCCAATCGTGGCATTTCATGCCTGAGAGAAGACCGAATTATGACTGAGGCATGCTTAGATGGCGCAAGCCAAAACAGGCAGCAGACTGGAGTGCCCTGAGTAAAGAGCACGTGAAAGTTTTTTATGCTGGTCTAAACTGATTACGGCACTTGTTCTTGGCTGTCCTAGATAAAAACAAGCATCTTCAAATGCACACTGTCACTTGTGTGGTTGGCTCTGGTGGCGTACTTATTATGCAAGGTTGTGTTGTTTTATACTTTATACTACACGAGTTCAGTTCTTGCACCCGCAGAACTCAATCACAGATTATCTGGGCAAGAATTGCTCGAGATTGTGTACGCCTTGCAAGTCAGGGGTGCTCATTGATTGGAGGGTGCTCCAAATGTTGAGCTCATAACAGACTATCGCGCGTGCATTCATCTGCAAACGCGACCCATCTTGTTTAGAAGTAGAAGGCGGCTAGGTGGATGAAGTTCCTGTCAAGTCGACATTATTGATCAGGTACGGCAAAGGCTCTTTGAATCTGGCAGAACCAACAACCCGCAACCCGCTGCAGCATGACCCAGCAATCCCCAACACGGTCATATGTGCTGAGACTTTCAGGCTTGCGTTGTTTGTAATGGTTTGTCGACGGAAATGGTTAAGGGAGTCGATTCATGATGCTGATCTAGCACACCAGCAACTGCCTTCTCCTCCTCCTCCGAGGTAATGAAAAGGGCGGACTTAGTTGACGCTTCTAAGAACCATCCGAGTGATGCAGACGTGCAGCAGAATGCTACAACAAGTAAGAATTTGACAGGGCCTACACCAGCACCGTTTTCTTCCCAGGAATTTGGTGGGAAGAAGAGTAATGAAGATTAAATCGGGGACGCCTAAAGGAAACACTTGTAGCTCTACTTCGATGTTTTTGGTTTGTGGGAATAATCAAGCGGCATACAAATGATTCCCTCTGTTGTTCTAAGCATTGGATACACAGAGGCTGAAAAGTGAAGAAGAACTTTGGTATGCACGTGACTAAATAGTCGTACATAGCAGTCTGATCCAAGCAAAAGATCCCACACATAGGCTCTCTAAGTTAAGATTGAAAGGGTAGGACAGAAAGGCGCCGTCCCACCCTGCCACATCGTGGACTGAAGACAGCTCGTGCCTTGTAAAAGATGGTGCATTAGTGGGCACCACGAGGCCCTGAATGCTGGATAGAAGCTTTGATGCTAATTTTAATAATGTGAGGTTGCCAAGGGCTGCCGGTCACACTCAGATCAGATCACGAGCTCCAAATCAACTACAAAGTTTGGGTACATTTGTGCGATGTGTGAGCCTAAATAAGATAATGTTTTGAACCTTCCACCCCCAAATGGATGGTCAAACGGATCATATGTACATTGGAGTTAGGAAACACTTTTGAGCTCACGTGAGAGCATGATGGCTAGGAAATTTCTTTGGCCTGTGCCGAGTTTGCAAATAATTAAAACCCCTGTCAGGAGTTGAGGAAGTTAAACAATTCCCTCTGAACTGCAGCCAACACTCCTTGATTGAAACCGAGCTATAGGTTTGTTTGCAGTTGCCTTCTATAGCGTTCAAGACGCCTCATGGCCGGCTGCTCATTTTGCAGGAAGAGTTGTGCAAGAAGGAATGATGGGAGCTGTGCGCAACAAAGGATAGAAGAAGATAAACCAGCATCATAGGGAAGTGACGAAGTGAGGTATAAACTGAGATGGTGAAGCTCGGTAAATAAGCTGCGCCCATTATTCACAAGTCCCTTTGAGGTGACAAATTACGTAGTCGGACCGTGTGCAGTGATGCTGCGTCTGCCACCTCAATGTAGTCTGATCCATTAATGCTTCATGTGTGGAGGTTATAAAAAGGTTCCTGAGCAACTAAACAAAGTCGCAAAGGGCTGTATTGCACACACCGCCTGTGCAACAGGACTAGATAGATAACCCTTGTACTACAAGATTATTGAGTGCTAATTAGAGCACGTGCACATGGTGGTATGGTGGCAAAAAGGGGACGCAAGTAAACGTTTACTGCACTTTTAATGAAGTGAGATGGATATGATGATGTAGTGGCGTAGCGGCCAAAATGGTTAACCGGATGAATGAGCGATAAGTGGATTGTACTTTACTTATGCATGTTACAGATGATATGATGAGCACTACAACATGTGCGTGGGAACCTGAGTGGATCCTGCTCGGTTGTGGTGATCTGCTGGCCGGCCAATCAAGGAGTAAGCGCTACTACTTAGGAGGCACACTGCTGAACTAACTAACAGTCCTGTTAGCGGGAAGTGGTCATACAGGTGTTGCTGAAAATCATCAGCTTGCTCTGCATGCACGCACGGGCATAACAAACTTCTGCTACTATTGGCATTAACGTGATGCAGCAAGTCCTTGCAGTGGCAAGTACAAGAGCAGGGTGTAGCCATTGGCCATTTTTGCCTAAGGCTGGCCAAGCTTGCAGGCCAGCAGGTGCGTGCGTGGGGGGGACGGAGTGCTACATGTATTATGTATTAGCTACCACCTGATAATAAGTTTGTTAAAGCACCCTGGTACCATTGTGTGCGTACTGTATACAATCAACCTAACACGCATGCTCACACGCACGCACCCTGATTGCTTCATTCTCGCTAATTTCAGGCCAGAGGGCAGAGCAAACCTCGCACGCGGGGTCCTGCTGGGTGTGCATTTAAATAAAGCCCCGGTCAGCAGTGGTTGCTTATTGCTATGTATGTATGTCTTGTGTATGTTGCTAGGGGAAACAATCTTGCATGCACCCCGCCCTGCTCGTCACCTCGCAGGTCAGCCAGTGGCTTAGAAGGGCGCGAACTGGTGCGCACACGGGCAGAAACGGGCAGCAGTCGGACGCTGCCGCCTCCGACATGTCGACCGACATGTCAACAGAGCATGACGTGCTGGGCGTCGACACGATATGCTGCAGGATGTGTGCACGGACGCACCTTATTCGATCGGGAAAGGGTGGGGGGGGGGGAAGAGAAGGAATATCCCGAGCATGTGCTAGTAAATTGCAATCGCGCCGGTTGGGTGCGTAAACGAAACTTACCTGCAGCAGCTTCTTTAGGTCCCTGGCACTTCGAGTAGGAGCAGTGCTGGTCATTGCAGCAGGTGATGCTGTGAATGCATATCCTAATCCAGTTCTTTCCATTCAAAATTTTATTTTGTTGCATGTTTGAATTTACATGTGATAATATCAGGACTTATATCAGGACTTAGTTAGACTTAGTTAGGACTTAGTTAGACTCGGTTGACGTTTCTGGAAAATCTTTCTCATTTTCCCTTCAGCACTTTGCTACTTTGCTCACAATCTGTAAATGCATGACTATTAATACGCGCTTCGCACGGCTGCGCCGCGCTCCTCCTCCTCCTCCCCCGCCTTTTCCTGAGTGAGGTCGTTCCGATGAGGTGAGGCAGGCTTACATGTGGTGACGCACGCCAGCAGGGTCCTGATGATGAGTCCATGGGTGCCATGTGCATGTCCAGCACAGAAAAGCTCCCCCTCCAAGGGAATGAAAGACATGCATTTCACTGTGCAGGCTTGTGTTGGCCTTGGAGGGACTGAGCACCTACTTCGAATTCATGGCTCTTCCGAAAGAAACATGCCAAGGTAGGGTTCCTAATAAGCAGCAAGTTGCCTTAGTGGTCCTTCATTTACACAGCATAAGCCACAAGCCACTCTTCAAGATGGGACATGCGTCTATCTAGCACTGGCGATATTTATCCTGGGTCGTCCTACAACGCATCCTACTATGCACGTAAAAACACGCTCGTGGGTGCACCCTGCCTCCATGCAGGTCTGTGCGCCCTTTGCCTTGGAGGTCTCATTATAATTCTACTGATACAGCGGTCGAACAGGGGCATCCAGGTAACCTTTTATAAAGCAAATGCCGGAGCAGGGATTAGGGGTCATCGTAGGTGCGCTGCCTGATAGTGCTTATAATGCACGGCACATCCACGTCCGATGCATCCTGTGATTTGCTATTATTCCAGCGACTGCACAAGAGCACTAGCATGTGGCACTTCCCCTCATAAGTCGTTACATGTGTACCTAGTCAAGACTCAATTCATAGTTGCACAGTACGGCAGTACGGGTACGGGTATGGGTACGGGTACACGTACGTCAACTTTTTGAGGGCGGTACGGTGTGCGTGAAACCCGCCTAGAAACCTTGCCTATGCACATGCCAACTTAATGAGTTGCATCTATGTATGTTTTGGCTGCTTTAGCTTGTTTTTGGCTAGATGAATGGTATCAGCTATGTAACCATAAAGCAGTATTGAAGCCACTCAAAAAAGCCCGTCAATGAGAGTACCCTTAAGCGTTACCCATCGCTGTAGCTTTACCAAAGGCTCTCATGTTTACCTTGTTCAGCGCTGTTGTGCGGTAAGTGTTGTAGGAGAGTGGGCCCAGGCCCCGCCTTCCGTACGGCATCCCACATGTCATGCCTTCTTGCAAACAGCTGCCTCAGCTCCTTTCTTACCCTTAGCCCCAGAGAGGTGTGCTATGTGTGATAACAGAGAACAACAGATTGCATTCCAGCCTCTTCTTCTTCCCCTTTTCCGCCTCAACTACAGTGCAACGTTGCTCGAAGGCCTTCAACATCACATAAAAAATATTTAATATAATTTGTGTGTTGGCGGTGAAAATGGGTCGGTGGGAGGACCTGGGGTACCCTCCAGCCCCCTCTCCGCCCCGCCGTGCCAGCCGTGCCGCGTACGGGTACGAGTACGGGTACGAAGGGTATGGGTACGCGTACTCTGGTACGCGTACTGTACATTTACGACTCGAGTGTACCGAGATGGTAATTAATTAGTATGAATCGAACTAACAACAACAGCGAAAAATGACGTGGGCTTCTGCTGGCCAATGCAGAGGGAAATGTTTGCACCAAAAAACATTGTACCTCATCACATGTCCCAGGGGTACTGGGTGTCAGAAAGTGGTGTCAGAAAAAAAGGCCCTCCCAGAAGAGGACCCATGTGGTACAATTGTAAATGAAAATTAACGCTCCCACACCTTCTTGCACCGACTGCTCACTTTTTTCCTGTATGATTTTCTGATTTGTGACACTTTGTTGTAATATGTTTCAGTGAGACATCGTCCTGTCGCTTGCTGCTCGCCTGGGCGGCAGTGCAAAAAGTCCAGATTTCATGTTGCTTGTCAAAAGGAGAGGGGTTGCCACTTCTGCTCCATCCATGACGGTACTTGCAGGGATTGGAGAGCAGGACTGTTGCACAATGCAACGCAACTATCGAGGCATTGAACGGACAGATCCTTGTGTTTCTATGTCATCAAGAAGAAATAGAAAGGGAACGGGAGGTGCTGGAGGTGGGTTAGTAAGGGAAACAAATGGCATTGTTTTCTTTGTCAATAGACGTGCTAGGAGTATCAATTCTATAATAGTAGACGTGCTAGGAGTATCAATTCTTTAATAATAGACGTGCTAGGAGTATCAAGGGTTAAAAGCATGGTGCTTTTCCGAGTGTTTTTTCCCTTTATCGTCTATACAAACGACGGTCACGATTGTCGTCCTCCCTGGATCCACACCTAACACCAAGGTACCGTTCACACTTTAGATCTCACGATCAATGACAATCCAGACGAAAAGTTCCGGATCATGGGGAACGCGTGTCGCGAAGGTCCGCAGGGCTGCCAGGGCCCCGGTGTGGAGAAGCACTATTTCACAGGCAACGGCGACGCCGGTCACGAGGGAAATCTGCGCGTCGGTAAAAGCGTCCACGCTTCCGGAGACCTCAAGGCCTACGGGAACCTGGACGTCCGTAATCCGGGAGGAAAAGGGTCCAAAGACGGAGGGAGGTTTCACACGTTTTACAAGAGGCCGGACACCCACGTCAGCTTGGAAGAATACGACGACGACGTGTATTACGACCTGAAGACGCACAAGAACAACGACGTCGCGAGCCTCCGGAAAAATCGCGCAGGGGATCTGGACCTCCTGAATCGAGGAGGCAGACTCCGTCTGGACCGATCCGGAGACGTCCACGCGAACAAAGACGTACACGTGGGAGGAAAGGCGAACATGAAAGATGCTCACGTCCGAGGAGATATCAAGGTCGATGGTAAAATTCGGTTCGGACCCCGCGGCAACGATCCCTACTACCTGGAAAAAATCGCGTACGGGAGAGACAGAAGCCACCTACGCCTCACTTTGAACGACAACCCCGACGAATCCTTCCGCATCTACACCAACATATGGAACAAGGGCGGAGGTGACATAATGCAGCATAAGTTCCAGGTCAACGGAGACGCGTGGCACAAAGGTAGGTTGCGGGTCGGGAACTCGTTACGGATCGGGAACACATCCGTCAACGAATCCCAATTACGAAAACTTCTAGCGTTGATAGAATAAAAAACCTTTCCTAAAATGTTATGCGAAGTGGCAAGCCACTTCGCATAATGTCGAGGCACACCAGGTACACCCTGGTAAAAATCTCACGTCTTTTTTCACCAGAAAGACGTGAGATTCAGGGCCACGGTTATGTGTTTTGTGCAATCGTGTCTTCTTTTTTTTGGTCAGGCTTTATTTTTTAGATAACGCTACACGCTCACCGAAAAAAGAAAGCCTGGTGCAGATTCAGATGTGATCGACGACGGTCACGTTGATGCAGCGTCGTTTGCTGGTAAACAGGCACCTCATGTTCACCCACGCGTGCCGGAGTATGTCCCAGTAGATCATCAAGGGGAGAAAGAGGATCAGGATCACACTCATTGCATCGTGGTATTCCACGGGCCTTTCACCGCCGACATCGAGTCGCCTGGATAGGACGGTAGGTATGTGTCCCCGCGAGATGGGTCGTGCATACTCGAAGCGAGTGCCAAGGGTGGATCTTCATGTCTGTCATCATTCACGGTGTCCCGTTTGGATTCAGATTGGGGCGGACAGTCAGGACGTTCATGCATTATGATGGATCGCACCGCCTCGACCAGGATTTTTACAAGGGATGAAAAGAAGCTGCCGCTCTCGCTTTCGCATGCACCATGTGGAGGGGGTAATGCCATCGTTTCGGGGCGCATACCTGATTTTTTTTATATGTACAGACGACATTCGAAGACAAAAAACATACGCATACTCCTGTTTGACGATTGCCCATCATACTCGTGGATTGCCGCATCCTCCGCGACGGATGTTCCGTTTGTCGAGTTTGTCGATGATCATCATGGTCAGCATCGTCACACACACCCACCGCACCGGTTTCAATACCAAGTTGCGCGAGACTTTGACGACCGTCCCGCCTCCGCTTCCTTCTCCGTCAGCGTCATCCTTCTGACATCTATATTCTACAGAGTCTTCGAGGCGTTTGAGTCTATCTTCCGTTCTGCTATCCATTTTGTCTTGGACATCCCAGCCGACGCACTTCGGGGGCTCGAGGAGCAAATCGTCGCGATCTGGGTTCACCCTGAGAATCATTTCGACGTCGTTGCGGTCGAGCTTCAACAGAGGAACGTGTTCTATACACAACGGCAAAGCGACGATCAAGCGGGTCACTCCGTCTCTTATCTCTTCCGACATGACGGATGTGAGGGGATCGTAAGCGGAAACCATCCGTAGACCCCATCCGTCCACGCTGTCCATGTACAACCCGCCGATGAACCACGAGAAATTGGCCACCAAGGAAAAAGGGTCCTCGGGAACGCCGTCGGTCGGGAGAACCAGGGACAAGAAGACACGCCCCATCGAATCCGCGACCCTCTCCACGGACAAACGGTAACTCTTCGCCTCGTCTCTTTCCATGGAGTATGAGCGCACTCCCGAAACTATCCGCTGTGCCACCCTCAGGTCCTCCATTTTCACCAGAGACACCATGGGATTCCATGTGTTATTTTGCATACGGTGCCACTTGAATACGTGAAGCGTGATCACCTTATGTACTCTGGTTGGACGCCAAGCGAAGAGCGTTGGAGGACTGTGCCCCGGGACTTGGTGTTCTTCATCGTCGACCTGTCTAGACAACGATAGACGAATGTCGACCTCGTCTAATGGATCTGACTCAGGTGCCCTGTGCCGACGCGGTGCACGAGATGATCGATCGTGAACTGTCTCTACATGGAGAATCCAGATGGTCGTCGTCGCTTCATTTCGCGTGTTACAACGGCGATAGGCCCCACGGTCCGGCGATGGTCGAGGCCGTGCGCAGGATTCTATCCCAAGCGCGTACGGACGAGCTCAACTCCTATGCAGAAATGATCGAGTCGGCAACTAGCCTATACGACGAACTTGACATTTTTTTATTGACATATATGTATATTCAGAATGTCGGTAGACAGGTTGCTGGCATCTGCAAAGGTTGTAGCAGAAGTGCGTCAGGAGACAGTAGATGCTTTACACTCGTGAGCTTAAATTGTGGGACAGTATGTCCTGGGGTGGTGGTGGTGTGTACGGTTTTGGGTCAAAACCTTATGACGTCGCATTTCATCAGCTGCGGTCCTCTTTTCTTTTCCTTCTCCGCAGCTTCCACTTCGTCATATCCCGTAATTTGCACGTCGAAATGCTGTCGGATGTCCTTTACCCCTCAGAGTCAGGCAACGTAATCCAGCTATCGCTCGCGCCGATGATACGTCACGGTCTTGGTATATGCGTCTTTCTGGACAGATTCGCAAACCTCGACACTCTATGTAACGATCCTCGGTTTTCTCTTCAGTGTTCCCACTTTCAGTCTTCTTCGTTTCAAATTTACTATTCCAGGATTTGCGCAGTTGTGATCTTTTATTGGTACGCTCTCGATGCGCATTCCAGGCATCTATATCTTCTGGTCTCAACAGAGGGGGACGCTTCCCGCGTGTGTGATCCAAGATGTGCGTCCCATCTTCCTTGTATCTCTTGTAGGCGAGCTCTTTCGTTTGTTGTGTTTCCCATGACTTCTTCGTGGTGTTATTTTCGTCCTCGATTGTCACGTTCTTCTTTCCGAACTTTTTCACACATGCTACGTAGGCACCCCCTACGGGGACAGAAACTTCCCCTCTTCCATGTGAAGACATCGTCTGAGAAGCCGATCCATATGCGACCTCTATCCTTTTTTCGTGTTCGCACTTTTCGCCGCCGAGTATGGATCGTGCATCCTTATACACCCGTGCCCAGAAGCTTTTCCGCGTCAAGTAAGCTCTCATCAAAGGTCGGCGTTTTAATTGCACCCTACTTGTCACCGCCAACGAAGCGCCAATGCCCTCCCAGCAATTGCTCTATAAATCATGACAAAAGAAGTGTACGAGAACCAATAGAAATAATTCCTGACCACCTCACGTATTCAACCTTAAGGCCTGTCCTTGGAATGTCGAAGTTGTACTTTCTCAACCACCAACAGGAGGAGCTGACCAGATTCTACCTTCGTGAATCCAAGCAGCTGCCTGGCCTCCCAGATCGAGGTAGGGCAGACTATTTACTAGTGGCAAAATATGAGCAGCGTAAATGAAAAAGTAGATCGAGGTATGACAAACTACTTTCTAGTGGCAGAATACCAGATAGAGGTAAAACGAACAACTTACTAGTGGCATAACATGAGCAGTGTACATGAAGAAATGCCTATGCTGTGGTTGGGTTATGGACTTCCACAACCTGTGGTTCCTCCACGGATGAAATCCTAACATTTACAGTAACGATCAGAATGGTAACATGCTGGACCCAGAACCTGCACCTTTATCTTGCTTAAAACAAACTTGTGATGAAGTGATGTCTGTGTTGAGTGAACCGCACACATGCATGTCATAGTCCAAAATTTGCAAGACGCCTGCTATGACCTTGTAATTGTTTACATTCCCTGGAATTGTTTACATTCCCTGGAATTGTTTACATTCTTATGAGCACTATGAGCACTATGAGCACCCCTGAGCACCCTTGGAATTGTTTACGTTATAAATTAGCTCAGCCTCAAACCTGAGCACCCCTGAGCACATTTGGAAAAGTTTACATTCTAAATGAGCTCAGTCTCACCCCTGAGCACCCCTGAGCACCTGTGGAATTGTTTACATTTTAAATAAGCTCAGCCTCACCCCTGAGCACCCATAAGCACCTGTGGAATTGTTTACATTTTAAATAAGCTCAGCCTCAAACCTGAGGGGTTATAGATTAACGAAATCCAACAAGCCGCACCTGCCTGCTGTTCCGAGTCCCAGAAGTGACCCTATCCCCACCTCCCAAATGCTCGCTAAGAACAGGGCCTGTTTAAGTAAACATACCAGTGATTGTGATGCCAGAGGTTAGAGACATTTAAAGAGGTAAGCGGCTTAACAATTTATACTTGGGATTCATAGTTGTATGGCCTCTGCAAAATCCTTGCTGTTCTATTAAAATAACACGTACCACCAGTGATATGATTCCGCCTGGCTACAGTACCAGCTTCGTAGAGGGAGGACTTTGTGTTATAAATATACCTCTTAACGTTGGGTGGGTATGCAATAATAATTCAATCACCTCGTCAATCCCTTTGATTTTTTCAAATGCCATACAGTGTTGTGGTTTAATGGGTCTTTAGTTCCCAGGCATGGGTCTTGTGTGAGTGCTGCTTGGATGCTGCAACTTGTAAGGCATGCTGATCAGGAGAACTGACAATAAGTTAGACATCTAGACAGAGTTGAGCAAACGATTTTAAATTTTTCCTGGCAGGAGGGTGTAGGAAGCAAAACTTTTGGACGTCACGTGTGAAATGGATTATAAATTATTTATTTGGAATCCTGACGTCGAGTGTTACGTGGGTATATGTACCTAGTAATATAGAGAATTGACATCTAACCGATAAACCTTTTCCCGATGTTACATCGAAAGGTATTGATTGGTATAAATATGAGTCAAATCCGGGAAGGGGTGGGGTGGGGTGGTTCCCCGATGTGGTTTTATTTTCTTAGGGGGGGGTCTCCAGTTTATTTCTGGGCCACTCCCACGGAATTTTAAACATATCACCAGAATCCTCAGCTCAAGCCCAGTCGATTGCCACCTTTTTGGAGCAAATTGTGTGAAAGGGGGGTCTGTGTGCATGTCAAAAAATCAGAGGCACAAGCGCTCCGGTGCAGGCCACGGGGTAAGTCAAGCCAATGGAACAGGAACTCACTCCAAACTTCCAGGATTGTGCCAGCATGAGATAGTCAATTGAAATCTGGAAAAAGGAAGCAATGTGAGTTGTGCAAGCCAGTTATGGGTGCCTGGTAGGTCATGTGGGCATGGGCGTCCGTATCTCAGTTTTGGCCCCATACTCTGCGGCATTCTAGTTTCAGGTCTTGATGACTATGCAGATGGATGCAGATTTCAAATAGGAGCAAAGTGGTACCCTTTTTGTCTAGTGGGGGCACTGGAAGGGGGGTTTTGGGGGTGGGTGGCCCCTCAGGGATGTCCACCCCAAAAAGTATACGTGCCTTCCAGAAAATTTAAATACCCTCCTGAATCTGGACAAATATTTATAATTCTGAAAAGAGTTGAGCAAACATATTTTTAGAAATCTGGACATTTATTTAGCAATCTGGACAGAGTTGAGCAAACACTACGGTCGTGTATTTGTTTTTTTGACGGTTATTTCTTCCCCCTTGCAGGAGGGTGGAAAAAAAGGTATTGTACGTCACGTGTGTTTTTTGGATTGGACCCCCATTTTGCCCCCCTCCAGTGCCCCCACCCAAACAAAAGGGGTACCAATCTGCTCCTCTTTAAATTCTGCATTCATCTGCATACTAAGATTGGTGAAATTCAAAGCCCGTGAAATGCTACGAGCAAAAAAGTGAAACCAAGATGCTTGACGGTGCTGTTTAGATATAGTCCAAGTCTATTAAGTCCCTTTCAGAGGGCTACTACGGAGCATGCACACTCATGGCCACTTTCTGCATGCGCTTTACTTCCTTGGGAACCATCTCAATTGGCTGCCCATCCTCCACACTCTGATGCGGGTGCTTAGCTGCATAGTGTGCTGCCAAGCCATACTTCCACACCACTTGCTTTCGCCCATCAATGCACTCTGGACACAACAAGGGCACATTGTTGCACTGCCCCCTATCCTTCTTACAAGGTGCTGAAGAGAACTTGGCATAGCTAGGGCAGCTTCCCGGCTGACCGGGCGGCTGCTGCTGCTGCTGCTGCTGCTGCTGGGTTAGCTGCACACGCATTCTGTGCCGCTGGCTGTGCTGGGGCCTTGCTGAAGAAGCCAAACATGCAAATTTGCTGGCCATGTTTGGCTCTCTTGCCTGCCTGCCATTCCCTTCTGCACTTCTCAGCATGCTCATCCCTGTTAAACCTATTGCTGAACTCCCTTTTACAACCCACCACTGGGCATTTTA
>Ga0307942_1002906_pt1 | contig 13930 bp, 10 predicted proteins | sample OrgLakmetagen175_FD_201846 | JGI IMG/M metagenome (GOLD analysis project Ga0307942, IMG submission 201846) | Saline water microbial communities from Organic Lake, Antarctica - #175 | ecosystem: Environmental > Aquatic > Non-marine Saline and Alkaline > Saline | place: Antarctica: Organic Lake...
TGTAAAGGCTCACAACCACACACAGAAAATGACACGCACAAAATTGCTGTAAAGGCTCACAACCACACACAGAACAATGACACGCACACATTTGCTGTAAAGGCTCACAACCACACACAGAAAAATGACATGCACAAAATTGCTGTAAAGGCTCACAACCACACACAGAACAATGACACGCACACATTTGCTGTAAAGGCTCACAACCACACACAGAAAAATGACACGCGCAAATTTGCTGTAAAGGCTCACAACCACACACAGAACAATGACACGCACAAAATTGCAAGGGTGCTCTCTCTGCCAGGGGCAGCTGCATCATATCAACACACGTATCATATCAACACACGTATCATATCAACACAGGTATCATATCAACACATGTATCATATCAACACACGTATCATATCAACACACGTATCATATCAACACACGTACACTGCACAAACCAGGACAGATGTTTAACGACGCACCTGTGCCACCTGCTTTGCCTTTCGCTCCTCCACCTGCGCTAATTGTGTGGCTAGCACTGCCTGCTTCTCAGCCTCGCTCATGCCCTTATAGTGGTCTTTGCGCACCCTGTGTGTGTACATTTGAGTGTATGTGTGTACGTGTGTGTGTGAGTGTATTTGTATTTGCGTGTATGTGTGTGTATTTGTGTGGCTAGCACTGCCTGCTTCTCAGCCTCGCTCATGCCCTTATAGTGGTCTTTGCGCACCCTGTGTGTGTGTACATTTGAGTGTATGTGTGTACGTGTGTGTGTGTGTATTTGTATTTGCGTGTATGTGTGTGTATTTGAGTGTGTGTATATGTGTGCGTGTTACGTTCGTGTGCATGGAGTATGGGTGGTGTGGGTGTGGGCTGTTTTGTGTGTTACGTGTTTGTTGCTTGCTGTGTGCTGCAGCTGTTCCTGTCTGTGCCAGTATCATTATCACTGTGCGTGGAGTGTCTAGCTTATCTTGGGAATTTGTTTCTTCTGGTGAGGTGCCTTTGTAACTTCTGCCGTTGTCTGTGCCACTAGTGTGTGTGTGTGTGTGTGTGAGTGTGTGAGTGTGTGTGTGTGGAGTGTTTTTGGGTGTGGGGTAGTACGTGCCTGTGCCCTTCTGCTGCTGCTGCTGTTGCCTGTGCCACTACTACTACTGTGCGTGGAGTGCGTGGTGGCTTTGTATGTCACTACTACTACTACTACTACTGTGTGCCACTGTGCGCCACCACTACTATGCGTGGAGTGTGTGCAGCTGCGCTGAGAGTGTATATGCCTGAGCTGACCTACTGTGCATGGAATGTTTGTGAGTGCGGGGTAGTACGTGCCTGTCTTGCTACAGCTGTTGTTGCCTGTGCCAATACTACTTCTACTACTACTACTGTGCGTGGAGTGCGTGGTGGCTTTATATGTCACTACTACTACTACTACTACTACTACTACTACTACTGTGTGCCACTATGCGCCACCACTACTGTGCGTGGAGTGTGAACAGCTGCTCTTGCTGGTGCGGCCTATTGGTCCATCTGCTGCTCCTTTGTTACAATTTTTTTTCTATTGCTGTCATTATTATTGACACTACTGTGCGTGGAGTGTGTGCGTGTGCAAGAGTCATGCTTATTCCCGCCATCATCTCCTGCTGATTTTTTATGTCATGTTATTCTATATACATATACAAGTGACACTGTGCTTGGAGTGGGACAATTAGGCGTTGTGCTATAAAGTGGTGCGACAGGCGACACGCTGTGCGTGGAGTGGGTAGTTCGAGTTGTCAAGTTTTATGGCGGATCATGTCATTTCTACGGCATGAGGGGTACCGAAAACGCAGGCAAGGACGTTGAGATCACAAAATGTCAAACTCACCGTAGTGAAGATAGTGCTGAGGCTGCTGCGCAAGGGTCCTCTGTCATCAGGGGCGAGTTTAGGGTGGCTTCGATCTCTGCTAGGTTGGCTGACAGGTTGGCAGCCTGTGGTATACGTGCACGAGTGTGTGTGTGTGCATGCTGTGTACACGTGTGTTGTGTGTGAGAGAGTGCATGTGTGTGTATGTGTGTGTGTGTGTGTGAGTGAGAGAGAGAGAGTGAGAGAGAGAGAGAGATAGATAGAGAGAGAGAGAGATAGAGTGAGTTAGATGCACACACAAACACACACACACACGTAAGTCAGGCTTTGTTGGTTTGCACTCTTAATTATTCCTGCTACGAATACAATGAGATCAATTCACAAAGTGTTTACACCCACGTACAAGTACACCCAAATTCACCCACATTCAAACTCACCCACGTACAATGCACACATACCTATACAAACAATAAAATTGAATTGCACATGTATCACACTAATTGTACACACCTTCTTCTGCAACTCTGCCAGCCTACGCTCATCCGACAGCTGCTTGTTCAGATCTGCAGTGCCTTTGTTGACCTCCCTGCGGACAGCTGCCTCCTCCGACTTGGCCTGCATCTGCAGCCAGTCCTGCAAGGGCAGTGGCAGTAAAAGAAAAATCATCTGCAGCTAGTCCTGCAGTAAAAGAAAAACCATCTGCAGCCAGTCCTGCAAGGGCAATGGCAGTAACAGAGAAATCATCTGCAGCAAATCATCAACGATTCACTGGCCCATGGCCAAAAGCCGACGGAAGGACTGATTTAATAAGCACACATAGCAGCGCCACACACAAGCTGCTCTCTCTGACTTGGCCTGCAGCTTGTGGAACAAGATTGCAGAACGCCAACGACAGAGGAGAGTGCAGAACGTCGACGACAGAGGAGGATGCAGCTTGAGAAACGACGGCAGAGGATGCAGAACATATGAATCGGTGTGTGACGTTAAAGACCAGAGCTGCAAGAGGTGCTGTCCCTGCCTTACAAAACGGGCAGGATTTTAGGTTTACGTGCCAACTGGCATTATGTGCGCAAGCGCACAACTCCCATACTCAAATACAACACACACACACACACACGCACGCACACACACATTCACACACGCACACACACACCTGATAGCGCGTGAGCTCTGCGTATGCTTGCTCCGCTTCTTTTTGGGCTGCCTGCACGGCTGCCTTATTCGCAGCTTGCTCCTCCCACCAGGCCTTGCTCTGGTCCAGCTGCATCTGCTTCCGACTGCCTGCCTGTGAAGTAAGGGAACAAGGGAACGGCACACTGTGAATAGGAAGGCCCTGAGCAATTTTGTGATGCACGCCATGCCTTGAGCTCTGGTCCAGCTGCATCTGCTTCCGACTGCCTGCCTGTGAAGTAAGGGAACGGCAAACTGTGACATCTGAGTTATCTGCACAAGCAGCACATCCTTCTCCCCACCATGTGACCAAGTTGAAGGGGTCCATTGCCAGGTTGGAGTTCTGCCAGTGGTGAACGCACAGCACTGTGAATAGGAAGGCCCTGAGCATTTTTGTGATGCACGCCATGCCTTGCTCTGATTAAGCTGCGCCTGATCCATACGGGTGGAATGGAAATGGTAGACTGTATGTGAACCAGAAATGTACCAGGCATTTTGTATTTATTACACAACAGGCCTTGCTCTGGTCCAGCTGCACGACCGATTGCAGACCTGCTTGGGATGGTAGATCGAAGTGGATCACGGCAAAAACACAAGGAATAAACACTAACTCAATGGAGCATAAACAGAGTTTCCACTCCTTCAATCAGCCTTGTTAATCCAATAAGTGAACGCTAGTACTTAGTCCTACTTTTGAAGCGCCAGTCTATCACCTATTCAAGTGCCAGTCAATTTAATTAGCAGAGCATATTCCTAGGTACGCAAACTTGTAGGTGCGCTGGGGCCAGATTTGTGTGGTTTATGCACAGCGCTGGATTACAAGCTGCACATACACTAATTGAACAACTTCAAACCGCATATGCGCACGCAAAAAAAGCTTGCGCAACACACACACATGCACGCACCGATAAGTCCTCCCCGTCAAAGCGTTGCATGGAAGCAGGTCCCAGTCGAGGGTCGTCATCTCCCAGGCGTGCAGGCTCATCGATTGTTTTGGCATCAGGCCTGTTCAGGTCCCACTCACGGCGGGTGTTCTTGACCTGTGTGTGTGTGCGTGTGTGTGTGCGCGTGTATGCGTGTGCATATGTGTATATTTGTGTGTGTGTTGTGTGTAGAGGTGTACAATTTTGTGTTTGTTGTGTGAAAGCGTGTGCATAAGCCACGTCTTACGCGCACACCTACTCACTGCTGGTCAAGAGCAATCCAACACTATTGCCACAGGACACAGTATGCACGACACAGTGCACAGTACAACTGAACAAAGAACCAACTGACATTTAATAATTCCTCACCTGGTCAGTAAGGTGGAAGTCTCTAATTCCTTCTGCCACGTTCCTGCGCAGCTGGTTAGCAGCCTGCTGCTGAATTTGGAGCTGGTCGTCCCAGTAGTTGGCAAGCTGAGCAAAGGCTCTGTGTGGAAGGATGTATGCGTGTATGTGTGTGAGTATGCGTGTATGCATGTGTGTGCGTGTGTGTGTATGTGTGTGTGCGCGTGCTTGCGCGTGCTTGTGTGTGTATGTGTGTGTGTGTGTGTGTGTGTGCGTGTGTGTATGTGTGTGTGTATGTATGTGTGTGTGTGCGTGTGCTTGTGTGTGTGCTTGTACGTGTGTGTATGTGTATGCGGTTGACACAGGCAGCATGTGCCGCACACTCACTGTTCCCTCTCTCTTTCCTCCCTCTCCCTCTCTTTTTTATCTGCAACTTGCTGCATGAGGGCATCCTTGTCAATCTGTGTCAAGCAGTGCAAGTACAGGTCAACATGAAATGGTGCGCACGAAATGCGTGCGTGTTCTAGCATGTTAAGCGTGAACATACCCCAATTGTCCTTGACTTGGCATCTAGCACGCGCCTAAGCCTCTCAGGGTCCTCATTGAGAACCTGTGCAACTATTTTACCCATAACGTTGGCCTCAAAAGTACTCAAGGGCGCCTTAGAATTACACCTGACTTCCTCGACCTTTTGCAGCTGTAGATGTATCAAAAATTGAGATGTTTATTTGGTCTACAATAAACGAATTGCTGCACGCATTTCAACCAACTCAAATTGTCTTGCCTAGCATTTCACGTGAGAGATAATTAAAAAATATATATATAAATTGCGCTTGCGCACTGATGGTGTGACGTCTCATTAATCGGGAAGGGCAAGTAAGAAGTTCCGGCATGGCCAAGGGGGTACCACCTACAGTTGTGGTGTTCCTTGTCGGTGAGTAAGCACTAGAGAAGGCGCCTGCTTTGGGTAGGTTTTGATCTGTTTTGATTGAGCTTTACCTACTGCGCCTTTGCTTTCTGTGCAGTGGCCTCCTTCCTGTTCGGCAGCATGGTTTTCAGAAAAGCTGCTCCTACCTATGAGGTAAAAACTCACGAAGCACTTGCGCCTCGAGGAACGTTGCAAGCATGCTTGAAACGGTTTTTAAACGGGTACAGCACGTGCGGTACAGACCTTTGTTTCCCCCTTCAATCATCCAGGAACAGACGACTTCACGCAAGCAGCTTAACCCACGCGGCAGGGCATTGTCCGCGTCAAATGATCCTCCGCCTGCTAAATTCAACCCTCTTGAGACCAGTGATTTAGAGAGCTACATGCTCAAGTCCAGCGGGTTGCTCGACGTGCGTCCTCCGTTGCCTGCTGCACGTAGGTACCTACGTGCAAGCCTGTTGGATGGTTGATGGAACAGGGTTGAAGAAGCTGTTTTAGTTCTCCTCCTGCTCACTACATCCCGAGTGACACAGGCTCCAGGAGGAAGAGAGCCTGCTGCACTTCTCCTGCTGCGCATGAACATGTGCTGAGTACAATGTTGTATGCTTAGCTAGGCTGGCTACAGCTCCTACTGACGTCACTACTCTTACAATTTGTTCGAGCAGAGTCGGGGGACAACTTCACACGCTCTATCCCCTTCCAGATACTGTCGTGGGCACCCAGGCAAGTTAACGCGTCTTTGTTATGCTTTTAGAATAGACACGCAGTACCTAGGCTGCTGCTACGCCTGAAAATGTATTCAGGGTTGGCCTGGACCGTATATGCACACGTGCATGACCGCGTATTTGGAAGTTTCCCCGCTGCAAAATACACACCGAAATGCAGCAAATTAATGGTCAAGTGTCAGCGCTGACCCCAGCCCTTCCTTCTTGCATGTACAGTCTCGTTTCACGCTTGAGCATACATGTGGGAAAATTCCCCAGTTTGAATTTCGTGAGCAATACAGACTAGGTAGCTCTCTCAACCCCCCTGACCCACATTAATTTCTTTTTAATTGTCGCCCCTCCCTTAATCATGCTGGCTGTGTCATCACTACCAGCAGAATCTTTTCTTGTTTCTTATGGATATTCTTGTCTTGGGGTCAATATGTGGTCTTGGTCTGGGTGGGGTGGTCTTGAGGTCAATATGTGGTCTTGGTCTTGAGGTCAATATGTATCACTCATACAGCATAAGCATAAGCGTTAATGATTAATATGTGGTCTTGGTCTTGAGGTCAATATTTATCACTCATACAGCATAAGCGTTGATGATTAATATGTGGCCTTGGTCTTGAGGTCAATATGTGGTTTTGGTCTTGAGGTAAATATGTATCACCCATACAGCATAAGCGTTGATGATTAATGTTCAATGCATTTGCAGTGTCAGCCAGAGACCACACGTAACACCAACCTTATTACTTTGGCTGACCTACTTTTTTGGCAGTGCTTTGCAGGATTGTCAACTTCCCCGCCTTTATCGACAAGGCCAGGTGTGAGGCCATCATAAAGGTGAGTCGGGTTGCTGGATTGGCTCCAGGGATGGTCAGTTGAGAGGTTTCCAGTTCTGTTCCACTATATCATATGTTAATAAAGCATTGGAAATTCGCTGAAAGGCCGTTTTTGGCTATTTGGTTGATCGCCTAAGTAGGCCAAAGTCCGGCAGAAACCGGCAAAATTTGTAATCATTTACTACGGCCCAAGTTTGTAATCGCGTAACACGGCCCAATTTGTAATCGTTTAATACGGCCCAAATTTGTAATCGCGTAACACGGCCCAATTTGTAATCGTTTAATACGGCCCAAATTTGTTATCGTTTAATACGGCCCAATTTGTAATCGCGTAATACGGCCCAATTTGTAATCGTTTAATATGGCCCAATTTGTAATCGTTTAATACGGACCAATTTGTATCGTTTTATACGGCCCATTTTGTATCGTTTAATAAGGCCCAAATTTCTTCCATACGGTAGAATTCGCGTTAAATATAGGGTTGCCAGAACCGTACATACACATTGTATATGACCTATGTACGGTTTTCCCTGCTAAAAATACCGTATGTACACCGTAAATACCTATAAATGTATGGTTCTGGCGTTCTGGCCAACCCTAGTCAAATACGATAAGCTGTATGACCCATCTCACAAAGATGGTGTTTGCCATTGACAAGGACATATACAGAGCCTTCAAAGAAGTTATGCTGGCAAAGGTGTCAAGCTGAGATAGGCGTAGTTAAAGCAAGTTATGCTGGCAAAGGCTTCAAGTTGAGAGAGATGCTGTTTACAAAAGCAGGTCGCAGAAACTCCCCTTTAACCAATCCCTCTTGAAACGAGGCATAAACCTATCCTACAATTATTATATATAGCCATACGTGAATTGATGCTGGTTGCAGGTCGCAGAAGCTTCCCTGTAACCAATCCCTTTTGGCACATCACTTTAAATATGGCTTGGGTACCAAATGTACAGGGTTGGCCAGGACTGTACAAACACATTGTATATGACCGCATATATGGTGATTTCCCTGCCAAAGTTACCGTATATACATCGTATGTATATGGTTCTGGCCAACCCCAACCCTATTAATGTACAGGGTTGGCCAGGACCGTACATGAGGCACGTGTACCTTTAAGATTTAAGGTAAGACTTCTTTCCATGAAACATTTCTGGCACCACGAATATATACTCTGGCCAACCCTGGACCATTGCGCTGTGTGCATCATTACCAAGCATTACTATTGCAGCATTATTAATGTTGCATCTCACGCATGCAGCATTATTAATGTTGATGGAGTTTGGTCAAATATATCATTAACTCAAAAGGGCCGCCCCAGTGTCAAAGGACAAGTGTCACCTTGGGGCACCCTCCTGTTCCATTTCAAAGTTGGTTTAGCCAAAATCAGCTCCTGTGCTAAAAACTGCATTTTGACGCCGTTCGATTTGTGTTGTCATCCACAACGTGTACCTTTTTACATGTACTTACGGTGTTTTGGTTCTGGTAGACCCTACCAGTAAAGAACGGGGAGTGGCTCCTTTTCCTCCAATAATGTGGGGAATAGTTTTCCACTGCCTGCGTAGCTTTTTTTAACGGAGATGCTTCCATCCTATCGTAATGGCGCAATCTGCATGTGGATGTGTGTGTGTGTGTGTGTGTGTTATCACTAGCACAGCCATTGACAACGATCACTCTTGTATGGTCCAGTTCCCAAGTGGCTCCTGTTCTGTGATCGTTGTGGGAGCGCTATTCACTGCATGGGTAATTATTGTGGGAGTGGGTACACTGCATGGGTAATTGTTGTGGGAGTGGTTTCCACTGCATGGGTATTTAATTTAAAAGAAGCGGAAGCATGACCTGACTCGCATGCCTGCAGATAGCAAACCACTCCCTTCATAAGAGTGGGCTGGCGTATGGGAAGGGAGAAAAGCCAGGGGGCCAAGAGAACGTACGGACGAGCTCAGGTGTGTGCACATGTGTGTGTGTGTGTGTGTGTGCGTGTGTGGAAAGCACTGCTTTTAACAGTGTAGTGAAATATGTGATTGAAGTATAAAAGACTGTGTCTGCACTTTACTTACGCAAGGGGTTCATTTCTCCTTGCGTGAAAACAGTTTGCGCGTTGAGGGTGCGTGACAAGAGAAATATGCCTGTAATAATTACCGCAGGGCTGTCATTGTTCCAATGCCGCCCTGTTGCCTACTAAAAGTAAATGAGAGAAGGTGTAGTAAGAGTGAATGCATGCTTTCGTGCGTGTGCGTGTGTGTGTGTGTGCATGCGTGCGTGCGTAAGTGGGTTTACTGATTGCGCTGGCAAAAGGTATTCACCTCTGCCTGCCTGGTTCTTCCTTTTTCTCTTTAGGTGTAGTAGTCACCAAGTTCGAGCAGCAGATCCAGTTGAGAGTGCCGTGAAGGCCATTCAGCATAATTGAGTAATAGGCAAGGTCATGGTTGAGAGTGACAAGATTATGGTTAAAGCTTAAGTTTGCAGAGCTTTAATTCATTTGAGGTAGAAGAATTTGGACAGGAACACAATTCTGGGCAGTGTCTGCTTACACAATTCTGGGCAATGTCTGCTTACACAATTCTGTGCAGTGTCTGCTTACACAATTCTGTGCAGTGTCTGCTTACACAATTCTGTGCAGTGTCTGATTACACAATTCTGGGCAGTGTCTGCTTAGCCCGTTCGGGCAATTCACAGGGTTGACCAGAACCGTGTATGTACGACGTATATAACATATGACCGCATGTGTGGAAATTTCCCTGCTAGTAATACCGTATATACACCGTATATATGTATGTCCCGTACGAAAAGTATATCACCGCCCCCTAATTATTTTTATTTGGTGGAGGCGGTGACAGGGCTGTGGTTTAATATTTTTTCTCGGTTGTGAGCGGTAGCGGAAACTATAAGTTTTGAGCAGTGCGAGCGATGAGTGGTCAGGAAGCCTTCCCAACAATCCCTGACCCCCCAGGCCCAGCTCCGCCTGCCCCTGCCCCCCAGCCCCAGCCCTGCCTGCACCCATTGCACCCGTTGGGAATCTCCAGCGAGGGGGGCGGCGGTTGCAGTACAAAACTGTAATTTGATATTTTTAGGGGGGGGGGTTGCACATTTTGACCATAAAATATTTGTTTTTTGGGGGGGGGCGGTGGATCCATGGACGTATGTATAGTTTGGCTGACCCTAGCTATTCATGTTGACAATGATTTGCCCTCTTTGAAATCTTCACTCAGTGCTCACGGCTTCTATGTCATCCATATTGTGATGTTTTCCTGAAAAGTCTTGTATACCCTTTCTCGTGCCTTCATCCTCAAACCCTGTGTCCGTTTCACAGTTTATATTCCTCAACTCGTTCTCCTCTATAACCCTTACCTTCCTTCCCGTGCAGGGACCTCTTTCGTGGGGCGCTGGCTGAGCATTACTGTAGTGTAACGGCCAAAATAAAGTCGGAGATGTGCGATTAGAAATTTTATATCACTTAAATATGTTGAAATTCACTTTGCTGCCTTCCAGCCCTCCCTCGCTGCACCCTGAACTGCTTTACGACGCAGCCACTCACATTTTCTCTCTATTTGCCACAGGGACGTTTTTGACCGGGAATTCAGATCCAGAGGGCGTGCTTGCATGGCTGGAGGAGCGTATAGCAGCAGGTACAAACAGCATGCAAAGAGCTAAGAAAGGTTGTTCAATGCCTGTGCAGTTTTTTCTTGTTCCGGCTGGTAACTCATTAAAATGAAGATTTAGGGCTGCCAGGACTGGACACACACCGCATGTTCAGAGATATTCTTGCCAAAGTGACTATTTGCGTTCATTACATAACGTTATGTACCCTGCCACTGTTGCAGGTCTGTTGCATTTTAACTGAATCTTTGAGCCCCATGTAATCACATCCTGTAATTCCCCCACATATCCGCACAAACCGTCAAGCCTTCCTTTGTATTTAACAGACGCGAATTATGCTGCCTTTTGAACAACCAACCTCTTAAACCTCTTAAACCGACCTCTTAAACTAACCAGTGTTGTGCACCTGACGCTTGACGGCGTCAATGGTAAATGACGCTGACGGCGTAATTTATGTCAAATTGACGGTGAAAATAGTAAATTACGCCGTCAATCGTCAGAGTTTAGTGACGGTAAAGCCGTTATTTACGGACGTTATTTATGGTGCCATTTTTGAATGACGCCGTATGTGCACAACACTGAAACTAACATATCCTTCTTGAACCGACCCTTTTATACCAACCTCTTAAACTAACACCTCCTTGTCTGCCATGCGCAACTTCTTGTACATTTCATTTCCTTGTAAACCATTCCACCACCATCTCACGATGCAAATGGAATATGACCTCTGAAACCTCTTAAACCGACCTCTTAAACCGACCTCTTAACCAACACCGACCGACCTCTTAAACCGACCTCTTAACCAACACCGACCGACCTCTTAAACCGACCTCTTAACCAACACGTCCCTCATTATCCTCTTAAACCAACACTTTCCTCTTGAAGCTCTTAAATAAACTCATCCAAATCTAATCATGCGCAGCTACGCACAGCTACGCTGATCCCTGCAATCATGCACAGCTACGCTGATCCCTGCAATCATGCGCAGCTACGCTGATCCCTGCAAGCCACGGAGAGGCTTTTAACGTGCTTCGATATGAACACACTCTTAAACCAGCACTTTCCTCTTGAAGCTCTTAAACAAACTCATCCAAATCTAATCATGCGCAGCTACGCTGATCCCTGCAAGCCATGGAGAGGCTTTTAACGTGCTTCGATATGAACACAACCAACACTACGGTATGGTATGCAAGTCATTTTTCTTAATTAATTTCAGCAGCATCTGTGCATACCAGATCTCGTGAATGGTTTTGTCTGATTAATGCTAGATATCGTGAATGATTGTTCATGATAAATTTCAGCAGCATTTGTGCATGCTAGATCTCGTGAATGATTTTGTCTGATTAATGCTAAAAGTCGTAAATGATTTTTGGTGATTTATCCCAGCAGCATTTGTCCAAGCTAGATCTCGTGAAAGTGTGAGCAGTCTCTCTCTTGCTGGTGCTGATCGTACGGAACTCGTAGAAAAGGCCAAGAAAAAGCAGGTGTTGATTTGTGCATGCTAGATCGCGTGAAGTGTGAGAAATCTCTCTCTTGCTGGTGCTGATCGTACAGAACCCGTGGAGAAAGCAGGTGTTGGTCACATGGTGGTTCCCCGCATTCAAAACAATAAAGCCGTTGCGCATGTCAACGCGGTGTGTGTGTGTGTGTGTGTGTGTGTGTGTGTGTGTGTGTGTGTGTGTGTGTGTGTGTGTGTGTGTGTGTGTGTGTGTGTGAATATCTGAATGACAATTGTGTAGGGTTGGCCAGAACCATATATGTGTATATATGTATATATATCCGGTGTACATATGGTATTTCTGGCAGGGAAATCACCAAGTACACGGTCATATACTGTACATGTGTACGGTTCTGGCCAACCCTATATTTTTGCTTCAGATGATGAGAGGCTCCTCATGCATCAAGGAGTGTACAGGTCACACACATAAAACACAATTGGACACCATTACGCTTTGGTTTTTAACCATAACAAGACACGTCTGCCAGTGTGTGCGTGCGTGTGTGTATGTGTGTGCGTGTGTGTATTGTGTATGTGTGTTTGCGTGTGCGTGTGTGTGTGCACGTGCATGTCTGCATGGGCTTGCTTGTTTGTTTGTATGTGTGTATGTATGTGCATTGATCCGCTTGATCAAGCTGTAAAATACAACAATCAATAGATATACCTGTCATGTCAAGGACTGTACAGCTGGCATGACAAGGACTGTACAGCTGTCATGTCAAGGACTGTACAGCTGTCATGTCAAGGACTGTACAGCTGTCATGCCAAGGACTGTACAGCTGTCATGGCAAGGACTGTACAGCTGTCATGGCAAGGACTGTACAGCTGTCATGTCAAGGACTGTACAGCTGTCATGCCAAGGACTGTACAGCTGTCATGTCAAGGACTGTACAGCTGTCATGCCAAGGACTGTACAGCGGGCTGTACTAGCAGACTTGACCTCGACAGACCTTCCATCCATTCATCAACAAACTTTCTGTTTATAATTAATGAGGTGTTTGGCTGCAGGCTTTTTATATGTTTCCGTCCAGATGCCTCAGAGGCAAAATAGCAATGTAACCTAACTTACCTTACGTTATTCCGTCCCCTCCCCTGCATGCCAAAAATGCAGACTCCCATATGGACACCTTTGACCCCAAACAGTTTGGACCGATGACATCACAACGGATTGCGACCGTTTTGATCTATGTGAGTGCATTATGCTACGTATAAAAAGATCCTAAGTACAGCTGCTATGTATAAAAAGATGCTACGTACAGCTGCTACGTATAAAAAGAAAAATTACGCAGGCAGTGAACACCACTCCCCACATAAATTAAGGGGAAAAAGCCACCAACGTATAATATATCAGAATCATTCAAGCTTTTAGACTCAGAATATCCTGTTTTTATTCTTCAGGTGGGATGTGTGTCTTTGCATCCATTGGGTGATGCAGAACACAAAAACAACGTCCTTTCCTAAACCATGCCGGTAGTGTTTAAATTATCTGCAATTTTTTTTTTTTCAAACTCATTCGAATGGCATGAAGCTGTGTAAGCGTTGCAGTCTAACGTAACCATTTTGAAGAGATGGCCAGAACCGTTTATACATGCCGTATATGACCGTAGATTTGACCCCTGCAAAAAATGCCGCATATACACCGTGAATATATGGTTCTGGCCAACCCTAGGTGTGTGTGGTATGTAGCATGTAGATTGAGATCATATGGACAGCCTCACTCAAAAGACAAACAAAGCCATCCAGGAGCGACCTTGATGCTGTGATTTTGGGCGAGGTTTTCACTACCTGTGTTTTTTGGCGAAGCCCCAGTCATGGGGCGCAGCCCCTAGGTTTGATGTCTTCCCACCAGAGTTCACACCAGGGTGTGCAGGCCCGCCCAGCGCACCCCCCGCCCCCAAAACTTGCAAGGCACCTCAGACTGACTAATCACGCAGCCCTACGGTGTCAGGGGATGGGGAGGGGCGGTGGACGTGCTGCTGGGCGCACCGTGAAAACGAGAATTATTCACACCAGTGTGCGCAGGCCCGCCCAGCGCACCCCCCGCCCCCAAAACTTGCACAGTGACCCAGACTTACAAATCAGGCAGCCTTGCGGTGT
>Ga0307942_1002908_pt1 | contig 13922 bp, 12 predicted proteins | sample OrgLakmetagen175_FD_201846 | JGI IMG/M metagenome (GOLD analysis project Ga0307942, IMG submission 201846) | Saline water microbial communities from Organic Lake, Antarctica - #175 | ecosystem: Environmental > Aquatic > Non-marine Saline and Alkaline > Saline | place: Antarctica: Organic Lake...
TCACTGACCTTGTCTCTTTTTCTGGTTTCTTGTTCAGTCTGGCCTCCTTCTCTTCTTGAAGCTGCCTTTTTTTTTTGCTATAGCTCAACTGCCCTCGCTGGCGGATATAGCTGTGTAACCCTTACCCCTTAATTCAACCAAGGATAGGGTACAGTGATTGTCACTGTTATCCCTTCTACATTCTTTTTGCTTCGTCACCCACCTGGGCAAGGATCCCACACAAGTCTTCCGCACTGCCACCAAAACAGGCCAGGCCAGCAAAAACGTGGCCTTTCACTTCTCTCCTGCTACATGGTGTTGAGTCCATCCATCACGTAATGTTACTCCATTTCATACAATGTTGTGATTGAAGATCTGACGTAAGGAACAAACGTTTTTGGTCATTGTTTATAATGTTGCCGCACTCACACGAAACTGACGCAGCGTCACAATACACACGCTACATTATAAACAATAACCAAAACTTCCTCATTGAACGGACCCATAAAGGATTTATCAGCATCCTAGGTGCTGCAGCCACACAGCAACGCAGGAACCTGCACCTGTCAGGAGAGGAACACGCAGAGAAGGGCACAGGATAAAAAACTACACAGGCAGTAAAAACCGCTTTCAAATTATTTAAGGAAAAGTAGCCACTTTGGTTCTAGGGCACACTTCAAAAAGGTAGCGAAAACGACACCCCTATCGGCAACGTGTTGCAGGAAGGTATTCCAGCCTGTGAATATTACACCCCGCAAGAAGCCACAGGGTTTCCAAGTACTTCCAATCACTTGTTAAGCTTGTACCAAAAACCTTGTGAAAAGGTGCACATCTAAATGAAGGCTAATCCAACGGTAACACTGAAGATGGTTCGACTCCACAAGGCCATTGTTAATATGTTAAAAGGTGTACATCTAAGTGAAGATTAGTCCAGCGGTAACACTGAAGATGGTTCGACTCCACAAGGCCATGGTTAATATTTGAAAAGGTGCACAAATAATTGAAGGCTAGTCCAACGGTAATACTAAAGATGGTTCGACTCCACAAGGCCATCGTTATTATAACTAATCTATGACCCTACTGTCTGAGTCCTTGGTTATGGACTATGGATTGACACTTCGTAACACCTACCTTATTGTAATATTTTATAACCCTAACTTTTATTCAATTCCTGTTCTACCCCCATTCTAGAGAGCGCTACAGCTTCTGTTCCCCAGACAGTGCTCCCTGGGCAGGCTCCTGTACGACAGAGAGACAGAGATGCAATGAAGTTATAATTGATCTCTACCCGCGTGTGCTTGTTTTTTGTGGTGTGCGAAAGGGGGGATACACAAATATTGTGAAGTGCGAATTATTGTGCAACAACATCAATCAGCTGGTCTTTACAATAACTTAGAAAAATCAAGCTTTGTTGAGTGAGCTTGCAATCTTGATACTGCCTGGATCCCGCTCCAGGCAGGACTGGATCCCGCACACAGTTCCAAGAATACAATGACTAGATTACTGCTGCAACGGCGCGATGGACATCAATGTATAAAGCACGAGGAGGCTCTGTTTTGTAACCTGCCATATGAACACAAATAGGCCAATAGAGTAAACGCATTCGGAGCATGGCAGGTACACACGCGGCTCACCTCCTGCAATACCAGCCTATTGCGAGTAAAGATCCTCACTTGAGTCCTTTGCTCGAAATAGCTGAGGGCGTAGGAGGTCAGCAGCGTGTGTACCTGCATGCTATGTTCCGCTTGCGTTTGCGTTTGCTCGTTGTGTCGCTCGGATGGGGTGCAAGTCCGCCCGTTCTTTATAGGAATAGTAAGGTGCCAAGGTAGCATACAACCACCTCCGTCACAGCCCGCCTGTCCATCAATCCAACACCAACTCCCACAGTTCCAGTGACAGCAGATTGATGCCTTGCGGTTTGGAGTCCAGCTTCCCAAAACACAGGGTGTAGCTGCGCAGCTGCTCGCCTTGCTGTGGCCCGCTGCGTCGCGGACACCCCTGGCAATCTGCAAGGGGTATCTGCGACATCGCTGGTGATGGAAGTGCTGAGGCCGTCCTGTCAGTCCTGCAGCAGCAGCCTTGTGGCCGAGGGCAGTGGTTGCCCCTTACTCTCACTCGCAATAGGCTGAGGGCGTAGGAGGTGAGCAGCATGTGTACCTGCCATGTTCCGCTAGCGTTTACTCTATTGGCGTATTTGTGTGTGTAGATGTGTTACTAGGATGGTCCTTTTGACCTAGTGCTACCAAGTGACACAAATCACTAGAGACCAATGTCCTGTTCATGCTGCATTACATTGTGAAGATGAAACCCTTCAATAGACATACCTCTCGTCTAATTTGTGAACTGATATTGATCATCTTTTGTGCCTGCACTGTACTCCACTCACCGACACCGCGTCCAGGGGGGTGCAACTTGACACACACGTCAGGAAGGACAGCCATTCGGCTGCAGCACCTTTGCTGTGCCAAAGAGTCTTGCAACCAAGACTTCAAACAAAAGAGCTTATCATTGCTTTAAAATGATAAGCTCCTTTATTTGAGCTCAGCGCCCACTTGACCACTCTGCTCCCAAGGACAAGGCGCTCGTCCCAGCCTTTTCCACGACCGACCACGCCCGGTCGCAGGAACCCAACCCATCCCCGCACTCCAACAGCTGTATGAAGTTCTGAAAACGAGCACTCCCGACAGCCAGAGTTGCTCCAGTCAAGCTCTATGACCAGCATCTCCGAGGCCCCACGTGGCAGCTTCTGTGCGTGTAAATTTCAAGTTCATAGCTAGTGGTCACAAAATTGCCTTTCCAGATCTGATTGTTGATTACAAATGAGGTACTGGTTTTTGTACGAGCGTTGTGTGTGAATGTATATGTGTTACGGTGATGTTTTAAGTGTCCCGTTTTGCTCTGGTCGTGGTGTGTGTGGATACATAATGAAAGTAACTATCGGTGTGATTGTGTCAGTGTGATTGTGTCAGTGCGTGCGTGCGTGCGTGCGTGCGTGTGTTGTGTGTTTGTGTGTGTGTATGTATGTATATATATGTGTGTGTGTGTGTTGTGTGTGTGTGTGTGTGTGTGTGTGTGTGTTCGTGTATGCCTGTATGTGTGTGTGTGTGTGTGTGTGTGTGTGTATTTGTGTTTGTGTTTGTGTGTTCGCGCACGTGTGTCACTTGTGCCTCCTTCTGTTTGCTCGGGCCAATTTTAAGCCCTAGCACTGGGAGAAGGGAGACACTCATCACTTGCAATAGCTGTTTGCAGTGGTGCCCTTGCCCCAGAGGTCGCCATGGGCTCGAAACGCAAATCCACTGCAGGAGGCAAAGAGGGGGGCCGTCGGTGGATGTAGTAGTCAACTGCGAAGAACGGAGAGGTTAAGAACCGAATGGCTGGCTGATTGAAAGAGAGCAGGGCAAATGCAGCCCCATGGCTGAGAAAACCTGCTGAAGCATTCTCCTTTTTCTCCTGATGATCAGATGTGATGACGTACCTGTGCAATGTGTACTTTGTAGCTTGTCCAGCTCACCTGTCGTGCGCTTGCCTCCTCTTCCTGTTGCCTTTGTACCCTCTCAAGGAGAACACAATGGCAGCAGCGGTGGAGTGGGCCTCGTCCTCGATCCTCGAGGGGGACACATTGGCAAGGAGGCAGGACAGACTCTTGTACTGCCAGCCAGTATATCACTGTAACAAAAGATTGCAATTGTATTTTTGTTTTTTAGGCTTTTGCGACCACACAGTCAGCGGGGCAAACTGTCTAATTAGCCTAGTTTTAAGCTTTATTTCCGTTATTCTATGGTTTATTATCCATTTTCCTACAATTCCTACAAAAGCATGGCGGTCCATCCTAGGTGGATTTCCTTCCAACTTATTATTAATGGTTTCCATACTATTTATTTCCGTTCACTATGTCTGATTGCTACACCGGGACACTCGCTGTGTCTGAGAGTACTGCTAGGTTTGCGGCAGCACTGGCAATTCGAAGGAAAAGAGCAGAAGCAGAGCAACGTCGCGCGGCAAGGGATGCACACCATCACCGGTGAGAAACAATTCTCTTATTCAAGTTTGAAAGAGGGATAAAGGTAGTGCAGCCCCAGAATCCTTAAACCTGATCTCGGTGCAACAACTTTGTCCCCACACTAGGGATCTGTGGGCGAAGCATCCACACAACGGACCGTACTACAAGGCAAGCCGTGAGGCAATCATCGGATCTATGATTTATGAGCTATATTCCACATACAATATGTGACAAAGAAAACTTGTTTTGGTGTAAACGAGGTTCTTACCTTTCCCCCCCCGTATGAACTTCAGGTCGCTCAGAGTGCACAAAGCAGCCAGCTGCCTTTTGCTGAGTGGAGGGCGAATTTGCGGCTTGAGGATCAGATTGGCTATGAGGTTGTGCCCCACAAAGGCCCCACAACAAACTTTGTTGGAGATGCGATGACCATGGTATGATATGGAGTGCAGTGATGGAGCGCAGTACAAATTGAAGCTGCCAGCTGAGAAACGAAGGTTGTACGTCAATGGTTTGCGATGAAATTGTGCGCTTTGAGGTTTTTGAGAGTACGCATGCAGCTCTTTGTGGGTGAGTTGTGTGCGTGTATCTGCACACTGAGCTGAGCTGCTAGTGTGTTGAGAACTTTGCAGTCAAAATGTAACCTTTTCAGCTGATAGTGAAGTCATCAATTTAAAAAAGGGCTAGCTACTCCTCTTGCAGTTGGATAAAAATGCTTTAGTAGTGGAGTCTCTGAAGCCACGCGCAGAGGCAGTGGATTTGAATCAAATTTTAGCGGACGCATGCAAGAGCTGCCAATTCAAGACGACCAAATGCCCCATTTCATATTTCACTCTAAACTGCTCTACCACATATTACACTCTAGCTGCATTTTTGGTCAAGACATACAAATGCATTACCACATATACAATCTAGACACAAATTTGATCATATTCAAGACGTTCAAATGCACTACCACATATTCCACTCCAGATACTAATTTGATCACAGTCAAGACGTTAAACTGCACTATCACATCTAAGTAATATGATATTACACATTTTTGGTTGCAGGCTGTCCCTCTGCCTTACAATCAATACATTCCCTCAACTGATTGCACCCATACAATCTGTTTCATGTGCTCCCATGCATGTTGCATGAGGATCTAAAGAAGTGCACCCACCCACACACAAACCTCTGCCCGTACTCGCAGGCAGCTGTCGATCTTAAGACGTGCACACACACACACACACACACGCACACACACACATACACACACAAACACAAACCATGCCATGTATTTGCAGGCAGCTGTCGACCTAGTCCACGAGGATCTTAAGAGCACACATAATACTCCCAGCTTGAGGGTAGAGAGCTCAGCATCACCACCTGTAGTGGAAGGAGGATCCGCAAACTGTGAAGCGCTTCAGTTAACTGACATACCCACCAGTACAACCGCCAACGAGGGCAGTGCAACAGCTGCATTTCAACGGCTTTGGTCACGACTCCAGGATCAAGGCAAGCTGAACGGGTGAGTGCTAAACCCCTGTGGGTTGCTCGTTGTTTTAGTTTCCAGTAATGGGCTCAATTCAAGCTTATCTCAGTCCTTTTGACATGAACCAGATGGGTTGCTCAGTTCCTTCGGTCCTGGAAATAGGACCAGTTCACTCTGAAACCGTGGCCCTTGTTATCGTCAAGCGTAGTTTTTGCTGCTTTGGGTGACTCTACTTGCTGTCTCAAGATTTGCCCTTCTGTAAGTGCAAGGCAGTGCTCACACAATTTGAGACTTGACGACGTGCACCATTTGCATCTGCTATTCATTTACAGCAGTTGAGTTTGGCACAGAACACGAAGCCAGTTAGAGAATAGTTTTTGATCTGAAACAATCAGGCTGGCTTTGACTATGACTATGACTATCCATTTGTGGCGTGAAATGTTTTTGCAGGAGTGGGATACATCCCCTGAGCATGTGGCAGGCCTCTTAACTAGGTGCTGGGGAGATATGAAAGGAAAGGGAATACCTTATTTCAGATAGGTATGCTGGCTGTGATAGCACTTCATCAAGGGAGGAAGTTTCGCCGCTAGGTGCCCACACCAGACAACGAAAGGACAGATAACTGTGGTTCAGGAGAGTTGTCACAGTCTTGTTGCAAAAGAAAAGGAGCGGAAAGGGTCCCAGGAATTTGGCCTCTCCATGCCAGGTTCTGATCTTAAGGTAACCAAGACTGAGGTACGCCTGTGATTTGTCAGTGAGTAACTTTTAACAGTTCTCAGCACTCCAACGGATCAAGTGGGGTTTGAGCTTCATTCTTCCATACTCTTGCATTCTAAAATTAGCTCTGATGTTACTGTGTCCCGAGTAGCTGCCGCTCACAGCTTCCAGGAGCTGCTAGAGAGGAGAAGAGAGCATCAAAGGAGTCAAATTAACACATAATTGAGGAGGAAAAAGGGGGGGGGGAAGAAAAACCATGCAGGCTGAAAAAACATTCCCCAATCTAACTAAGGAAAAGGCACCACTTTGGTACCGGGTACCACAATACTCCTCCACCAAAAGAAAAAAAAGATTAATGGGGATCAGGAGGGTTGCAGGCTCGACCTGAAACGGTCTCCTGATGAATTTTGATAAAAATGCTGGAAAGGGCACGTCTGGTATGGACAAGTTTTGCAGCGTAATTGAAAGAACGAACATGAAGCTTTGAAGCAAGTTTCTTGACTCTCCGAGGAACAAGACCTAGCTCCTTAAAAGGCTTCAGCGTGTGATTGTTGTAGAGGGTGCCATCCACTCCCAAAAGGATGGTGTGGAGGATTACAGAGGCTCCTCGAAGGATGAGCAGAGGCATCTGTGTTGTTTGTTTTGTTCTTGTGATCTTTATTAGGTCGGTGCTGTTGGGAGAAGGTGGATCTGCTGGTGGCTTCAAGGAAAAAGAGGGATCACACGAAAAGTAAGTTTGGTGAGGTAATCCTGAGTTTATTTATCATCGTGACATACAATATTGGAGCTTCTACACAAGCTTCGTGCTCCTTCAGAATGCCAACGTTGTGCCTTTTTTCCCTTTCCAAGTTTTTTTCGTAGGTGCTACAAGTCTGGTGCTACGACAAAAAATTATCTCAGTTCTTACACGTTTTACATACGCAGCCTAGCAGTCAGATGTTTTGATTGATGGCTTTAATTGTAACCAATGTAACCAATATGTGCACAGCAAACACCTCGGCACCACTTCAACCATTCATTTGATCATATTTTTGATTGATATCAAGGGTGTTGTTTGCCAAAAGTGCAGCTGTTGACCTTTTTGATCGCTTGTTTGTTTGGGTCTTGCCATGCAGGCTGGAGCCTTTGTAATCCAAGCTAAACTAAATTAAATTGCATAAGCACAACAACGTGTAAAGAGAATAAATAGAGAGTGCAAAATACACTGCATTTTCCAATTTTCATTGGATCTCCCAATTTAGCATCGCAACAAGCACCTCTTTCCCTCAACTTTTAGATCCACAGTCATTTATTGCATGCGTACGCAGTGTGCAGCACGTCCAACTTATACGCACATAAATCACACCCACACAGCCCTTTACAAACAGCTGCAGTGCTCGTTTTCAGAGCAATGGTCTTCAAACACGTTTTAATTTTAACTTTAAGTAACTTCAAGTTAAAGAAAGTAAGAACACTCGCGCAACATATCCAGCCTTTCAGCGGCAATTGAGCACCCTTGCCTTTTTTCAAGTGCTTCACATGCGCTGAGGGGCAACAACAATCCTTGCATATTTTTCCCTTCTATTTACAGCTCTGTTTGGACTTCCGATCGTCAAGTACCTAGACTGGACGATGATGCATATTGCAGCACCCTAAGGCGTTGACCAGGGCAGAGTTAATAATTGGCCGTGCCAACAATAGCTCTGACACGGCGCCGGTAGTCGACATTTCTAGCATGATCGCGGACCACAGCATGCCATGAAGATAAGCAGGGTTTTAACGCTGCTCTACCTCTTTTTATAGAGGCAAGCGTGCAACGACCTATAATGTCAGCCCTGTTGCACCTCCCCCTTGTCCCTTGCTCTTTTGCTGCTCCTCCAATCAAAGCCTGCCGTCATCTTTGCTAGTCCACGCGCACTGGGTGACCCCCAAGCTCCAGTCATGCCATTCCTGCCCAACCCTGCATCATAAGGAAAAAAGAAAAAAGAAATAATGTGCGCAAGTGCCTGAGGTGGGCAACCTACCTCTAAAACGGTAGCATGCATGGCACACACAAACAGCGCACTACATGCACACACACAACTACACAAACAATACACTACCCCTACCTCTAATAAAACGGTAGCATGCATGGCACACACAAACAGCGCACTACATACACACACACAACTACACAAACAATACACTACCCCTACCTCTAAAACGGTAGCATGCGTGGCACACACAAGCAGTGCACTGCATGCACACACACAAGCAGTGCACTACATGCATGGCACACACAAGCAGTGCACTACATGCACACACACACACACACAACCACACAAACAATACACTACCTGCAGTCACAAGCAATGCTCAAACATACACACGCACACACGTTCTTATCAGCAGACACTGACTGACCTGCATCTATGCTTTTCTGGGTGCTGATATGAGGGCTACGACCCACAGGGCTGTTGCCTCCGGGAGAAGAGTGGTGAGTAAGTGGTGGGATATTTTTTGGGCTTCCATGGCTGAGAGAAGCGAGATTTTGGCCAGAGCATGGTTGGCCGTGTGCGTGATGGCAGATGCGCGGATGTCCTGAAGGGGGTGCTGCAATGCTCTGGTGGCTGTGAGCTTCAGCGCTGCTAGGCAGCCCTTGCTGTGCTGCTGGGGGGCCTTGCCATGGTTTTAGGGGCACGGGACCAGACAGGAACCCTACGAGCGTGTACATATGCAGTGCACACAGAGTGAGAGCAGGTGAGAGGCTGGATGTTGTTGCTGAAGTTTTGGGCCACAGGGCGGGATAGAGATCCTGCAAGCAAGATCGTAAGAGGGAAAAAAAACTACGCAGGAAGTGAAAAACCACTCGCCACATTAATCAAGGAAAAATAGCCGCGCGTTTGAAGTAAAATGGTTACTATGACGATTGTTGATCTCAAGTCATGAAGTCACTTGGGGATTGTTGTGTACAAGCCCACATGTATGCTGTTGTTGTGTACAAGCCCACATGTATGCTGTTGTTGTGTACAAGCCCACATGCTGTTGTGTACAAGCCCACATGCTGTTGTGTACAAGCCCACATGTATGCTGTTGTTGTGTACAAGCCCACATGCTGTTGTGTACAAGCCCACATGTATGCTGTTGTTGTGTACAAGCCCACATGCTGTTGTGTACAAGCCCACATGTATGCTGTTGTTGTGTACAAGCCCACATGTATGCTGTTGTGTACAAGCCCACATGCTGTTGTGTACAAGCCCACATGCTGTTGTGTACAAGCCCACATGTATGCTATTGTTGGCGTATTATAGGTCAAGGGAAGATAGCAAACTCCCTACTACGAGGTTGAAACAAACTGAAATTTGATAAATAAAAAGGGAGCAAGAGGGGCAGGCTGGAAGTGATAAAAGAAAGGAGGGGGAGCTGCTACCTACAAAGTTAAGGCATGCTGTGAACAAGGCAGTATAAACAAATGTCGTGATCAAGGCACTGGGAAAAAGACGGTAGTGAAAAGCATGTTGGAACCTATCTAACTTGCTTGAAAAGGTGATGAAGAAGGCACTTGCGGGGAGATTCCATGTGCGGAAGCGAGATTTGTGTGCATTTCAGAGACAAGCACCCAGTGAGACCATGCATGGTAACAAGCGCAATGGCAGCCGTCTAGTGAATGGAACAGGGAGGGTTTCGGCATTTTAAGGTACTTTGGTGTTTGAGTAAAACGGTGTGGAATTTAGGAAACAATTTGTGTGTGCAGTGGCACAGTGGCGCTTGTCCTTTTTATCATACCTCTTTGTGGTCAACGGGATTTTCAGGGTGTAATAACAGTAGAAGTACCAAAGTGGCTTCTTTCCTTGTTTCTATGTGGAGGGTGGTCTTCACTGCCTGGGTAGGCCTTCTGCTTTTTCTTGCTGAAACGTCACACAAGCTACCACTTTCTTGCAGTAGGCGCATATCCATGATGTTGCTTGCTTTTGTGTTTGTTGCCTTAGAATTGAAACGCACCGGCATACAGAGGAAAGACGCTGACTGTATTATTAGCACCCTAATGTCCTTGCAAACTAGACCTGAAAAAAAAGAAAGAACAACTACGCAGGCAGCCAAACACTCCCTGCATCAATTAAGGAAAAGGAGACACATCGGCCCAAAGTGCCGTTAGTCTTCCCCACCAAAGACCTGATATAGACCCATTGCTTTCTTTGCCATCATAATTCATCCTCCCGACCATCTTTCCTAAGTCCCAGATTGTTCTTGTCTTGCACCCATGCTTATAACCAGCACGCACCTACACTTGCGCCCAACATGCATACCGCCCACGCTAGTAAACTTGCTTACTTGCACCCAAAATGTACCCATGCTGCATACTCACGTACTTGCACCTAACATGTATCCATGCTGTACACTTGCATAATTGCATCCAGCATGCACCCGTGCTAGTATACTTGCATACTTGCACCCAGCACGCACCCTGGTCATCCTGATGACTCATCTCTTGCACTGTGGCATCAGGATGAATAACACCACCTCCTGCTGCTGCTGCTGCTGCTGCTGCTGCAACTGCCCTTCCACCGCTCTGCTGCTGCTGCTGCTTCCTAACAGCATGTTGTTGTGCACCTCCTGCTGCTGCTGCTGCTGCGTCCTGCTGCTGTTCCAGAAATTCCTGACTGAGGTCCTTGGGAGTGTACTTTGTTGAGTCGGTCAGGGAAGGAAGTGCTGGCATTGTGGAGTGGCCGGTGGGAGAAGTGACAGGGAGTCTCGGCACAGCTGAGTGGGCAATATAGGCTTTGTGGCAAAATGGGGTGGGAATACGTGGCTCCACGACCTACGCGATGAGGAGGAAATGGGGCTTGTGTGAAGGGTCGGCTAGATCCTTATGTTATCTTTGTATCAAATGCAGAGCCAAGATAGGCATTTGTGGCAAATACCATTGAATACACGGTCACGCATGTTGTGCTAATGCTTGGCTCCACGACCTGTGTGAGATAATAAAAGTGGCGCTTCAATTGTACCAGATCACCGTGTCTGACATTTTTATTGCTTGAATAGGCTACAATGCACCTTGAGCCATTTGAACCCCTTTCGTGTGAAAGGAGGGCGTCTGCCTGAACCAAAACTAAATGCTTGCTTGAGTGGTAGGTGCGCAGTTATATTGCACAGTTACATATATAATCAAGGTAGGGTAAATAGGGTGTCTGATTTTGCCAGCGAGGCTTGGCAAGCCTCAGCGAGGCTCGGCACTCGCTGGGGAGGCCCTAGTTGGTGCATTACGGTTAGAAAATCACTTTCTCAAATCTGCACGGATTGAGTCAAACATGCCCCCTCTGCCCACAAGTAGACAGTGCCCTGCACATCCTTTCTGGGTGCCAACACATGCAAATAAGGAACATGATCACCGAAAGACACAACATAGCATGCCGCATGATCCTTAAGGCTATCAGAAAAACAGGCTCCTTAGGATCATGCATTGTCTCCATGGATATAGGCAGCAACAAACGGATGACCATGCAAAATCTACAGATTCCTGAAACAGCTGAAAGTAGAATGGTTCCCAAATGGCTCTTCCCACCCCGCTTCTCAGATAAAGACAGATTTACTTCCAGCCGCCCAGATTTTGTGCTGGTTACTCCCATCGCTGCAAAAACACAAAAACAACAAACTAATGTAGGGGGGTGGGTTCTTCGGAGTGGCAGGGGGCAATTGATGGAGACTGGGAGCATCCCAGCAGCACCGCCATCCACCAGTACAGCCACCAACCCCAGACAACACCGACCTAAAGACCTCAATAAGACTCGGCGTGACATTCACCTCGTCGAGATCAAGTAATGTGAGGACACCAGACCTCAGAACCAGCTGATTTCGCCCAAAAATTGGACACCCTCACTGGCCGACGAGTGTCTTCCACACCGGGAAAGAGGCTCACCGAGGCTCGGCGAGCCTCACACTCGGCGAGTCTCGGCAAGGTCATGACCCACCCTTATATATAATATACATGATATATTATATAAGAGTAAATATAAGAGTACTGGCATTGCAGCTTGGGGGTCCTGCCAACATGAATTCGACAGACACCACATGACCTCTAGATATCTTTTTGTTTGCATGCAATAATACACAGTGTCATTGATGCAGTGTTGGCCCTGTCAACAAGGATCTGTTGGATACGTTGTAACCTCTAGATCTGTTTTATTTGCTTTTGCGAAGACACAGTGGCATTGATGTGTGGGATCTGCCAACAAAATTCTGACAGACACCACATGACCTCTATACCCTCAAGAAATTAACAGACAAGCACAATTTCCTCGTTTGCCCAACGACCTGTACCTCTTGGTACGCCCAAGGGACTTCAATTCCTACAAGCGACAATTTAGAGCCTTATTAGCTGTCCGGCTGCCTTTACGAGAATTTTTCAAAAGAGCTTATCACCACTTGTATACTTGTATATGAATGAACTGCGCAGGCCGGGAAAAAACACCCCTCACGTAATTCAAGGAAAAGGAGCCATGTTTGTACCGGGTACCGTAAAATTCCCTCACTGGTGTTCTTGGAGCTTTTCTTTCATGTGTTTTCCTGCGTCTGAGGGGCGGCAGAGTGGTCGTCCACCCGCCAATGATAAAGAGCCTTTCATGCACTGCAATGTTATTGGTCGTACCTCACCTGACCAACTCAGAGAATTCCTAACTGCAACCCAAATGTTGCATGCACCCTGGACCTGATTTCTGCACAGATACTGAGCATGCTATCAACGTCTTATGCCACTATTAACGTCTTTTGCCACTATCAACGTCTTAAGCTGCTATCAACGTCTTTAAGCGCTACCACCTTTTATGACAATGCAGATAGAGGCAGGCACAGGCACTAGTTAAGAGCTTGAAAGCTGACTATTGTGCACGCTGATTTTGTCACCAGCAAAGGCATATACATGTCCTTTTTCCTAAACACGCGTTTGGGTTTTATGACAAAGGCAGACTTCACGATGCTGTTATATGCCAAACTCACAGTCAAACTCTGAGCAGTAGTTACCTGCATTTTTTTAAGGTGCGGTGACCTGAAGTCAGCACTCCAGCCATCTTGCACTGCAAAGCTGCTCGTGCCATCGTCTAGGTGTTTAGGACCCCTTCCAGCTCTTAAAACACCACTCCCAAGGTTGCTCATTGGACTTCCTCCCATGCTGCTGTTGCCATACAAAAAGCAGTGCATCCTGTACATTGTGTGTGTATATATTTAAGTGTGTATATGTGTTACTGCATCTGTCATAGTGTGTGTACGACTCTAACAATATATGTGTGCACATGATAGTAGCGCTGCGCAAGGGCTTGATGGCAGGATGTGATTTCACAATATCACTTTCTCAGAATGGTATGGACACCAGAGCACTGCTGCAGGAAACAGAGATGGGTCGTTAGGCACCCAAATCATCAGGCGGCTGTACCTCAAATTATAAACCATATAGCATGCATCACATGAATGCACAAATGCACACAGACACATAAACAACCACTAACAAACACATACACACCTTTGAGCCTCCGCACACATTTCCCCCCTGTGCTTGGGACTAGCAGGCAGCTTTGGCAGCAGACCACGCCCCTTAGCACCGCTGTTACCCAAACACGCCAGCCCTTCCTCCTCCCTCCCTATTGCCTGCTCTCCACGGCTGTGCAGACCCAGCCCACGGCCCCCCCCTCCTTTGGCACCCTCAATTCCACCACCACCACCACCACCACCACTGCCAATACGTTCCTCCTTGCTGTCCCCTCTTTGGCTGTTTACTTCCGTAGCACCTGACCCTCCTCCCCATAG
>Ga0307942_1002918_pt1 | contig 13893 bp, 15 predicted proteins | sample OrgLakmetagen175_FD_201846 | JGI IMG/M metagenome (GOLD analysis project Ga0307942, IMG submission 201846) | Saline water microbial communities from Organic Lake, Antarctica - #175 | ecosystem: Environmental > Aquatic > Non-marine Saline and Alkaline > Saline | place: Antarctica: Organic Lake...
TGTGTGTGTGTGTGTGTGTGTGTGGTGTGTGTGTGTGTGTGTGTGTGTGTGTGTGTGTGTGCGCGCGTGTGTGTTTGTGTGTGTGTGTGTTGTGTCGTGTGTATGCAAGTAAATATAATAATTTCTTCAGCTATCGAATAGCAGCTGCCAAGTTTTAAAGGACCGCTTCCCCTCCCCAATCTCTCTTCTTAATTCAATTGAAGTTGCACGGTACGTTCATACAACCAAAGTCATAGCCATTGTTAGTGCAGGAGTACAGCAAGAAAAGTTGTGCCCCTGTTCCCTCCTTTAGATGGCTGAGGCGCCTGCACGAGGAGGCTTCGGCCGTGGCTTTGGTGACCGAGGACGCGGCGACCGAGGGCGCGGCGACCGTGGACGCGGTGGGCGGGGCCGTGGGCGCAAGGATGAGGAGGAGAAGTGGGTGCCTTGCACCAAGCTTGGCCGTTTAGTGCAGCAGGTGAGGAGCTTGGCCGTTTGGCAGCAGCACACAGGCAGATGGGCACAGGAGGCACCAGCAGCAGCGGAGTCTGTGTCCAGGCCCATGCACCATGGGTAAAACACTCCCCACTTGACGGCTCTTTCCCTCCCCGCCTTCTTCCCACCCGTTCCTTTCTCTCATCAATGCATTGCTGGTTGGGCGTGCAAAGTGGAATTCATTCATCGTTGCTGAGCAAACACTCGGCTGCCTCCCCCTCCGACGTGCAGGGCAAAATCAAGAGCTTGGAGTCGATATACCTGTTCTCCATGCCCGTCAAGGAGTGCCAGATTGTGGACTACTTCCTGGGCCCCTCCCTGAAGGACGAGGTCATGAAGATTATGCCCGTGCAGAAGCAAACACGCGCTGGGCAGAGGACCCGCTTCAAGGTGCTGGCACCTGCACACACTGAATTGCACACTTGGAATGTTAGGCATATGTCATTTGCATGTAGGCTTGCGTGCACACACTACTTGCACGTTCGTGTGCACGTGCACAATCTGAGAGCACGAATGCACGCACATCCTGCTGCCAAATACGCATGTGCATGAAATGAGTCATGTTGTCCCTTTCACAGCAGCACGACCAATGTTGCAAGCACTGCTGCTGTATGTTGCAGGCGTTTGTGTGTGTGGGTGACTTCAACGGCCACATTGGGCTGGGCGTCAAGTGCGCCAAGGAGGTGAGCAAACATGTCCCCATTATAGAGATTATATGATGCTCAATGGCACTGCCCCAGGAACTGTGGGAGCGTAAGGGATTGAGGTCACCTGCAAATAAGTTGCATGGCTGTTGAGGGAATTTAGAATTGTTCTCAATGGTTTCTGCCATGCCTGTTTTTTTGCCCGCCTATCCTCAAAGAGCGGTAGTGAAGCGGGTTGAATGGCCGGTTATGAGAAAGTTCAGCCCTTGTGATGCAGCACCATCTTCTGCCTATCATTTGCCTGCTCACATGCTTCACTCGCATGGAAAAGTGCTAAACTCAATATCTCGGTTAATGTACGAGATTGAAATCTGTCCGACCTGTGTAATTGCGTGAAGTATGCGATGTTAGTGTACCTCTGCTACTATCAGAGCTTGAGCATTCACTTCTACAAGCCCAAGCCTCCTCTCCAGAAGGCCCAAGGTCAGGCTGGTTGACACAGCTGTGGCGAGGAGGTGGCTCTGGCAGGATTCTATTTGGGATTACTGTTTAGTCCGTCCTTTAATTGCCAACAAAAACTTAAGCCGGATCCCCTTAAGCTTGCGCCCTGCATATATCCCGTGCCTCTAAACTATAAATCACTCTACTATATCAAAAATCACCATTGCCTGAATCAACCCTTCAGTGTGGCACAGGACACACTGTATTCCGAGCAGAAAAGGGATGGAGACCTTCTCTGTATCATTGTTGTACAGGGTGGTATGTAGAAAGATTGATTACTCATTTACACGACATACACCAGGGACACTGGTCTTTGGGCTACGCAAACACAGCAGCAGGTCGCGCTGATATTGTCACATGCACACGCAGCACACACACACACACACACACAGGTGGCCACCGCCATCCGTGGAGCCATCATTCAAGCCAAGATGTCCATGGTGCCCGTGCGACGTGGATACTGGGGTAACAAAATTGGAAAGGTGCACACTGTGCCCACCAAGATCACCGGCAAGTGTGGCTCCGTGTCCATCCGCTTGGTGCCCGCCCCCCGAGGAGCTGGTGTTGTGGCTGCCCGTGTACCCAAGAAGGTGCGCAGCAGCAGTGTCTGTCATGTTGAAGCTCACTGCGTAGTTGAAGGGTGGTTAGTAAACTAGTAATGTATGTTACATTCACGAGAGGAATACTTATCTGTGTGGCTACTAAACCAACTCTGTGTGTGTGCGTGCGTGCGTGCGCGTATGTGTGCGTGTGATGTACATGTTTGTTGTCAGTAATAGAAGTATCTATAGAGTTTGTGTATTCTTTGTTTGTGCTTTTTTAACTGTCAAAGTGTTATATCAACCAGCTTATAGATGTAGGGTGTTCAGCGCACTCCACCTGAGCACCAAACCTCAATCAGCTGGTTTATCTGATATTTAGGAGGTAGGGCAAGTTCTGCAGTGCTTCTTACGATACAGCAGTATTTCCTTCCATTGTTGAGGGCAACTGCAAGTAACAAGAAAAACCAATCTGCATATTCCATGATAACAGATGTCGTTACAAGCTCGGGCACTTAAATGCAACAAGCTGTTTGCACAAATGTAGCAAAAAGCTGTCGCTGCGCTAGCAAAGAAGCACCTGCCACCAAAATACCTTCATTCAGTCTTCCCAATTCTGTTGTGCTCCTTAGAAGCTACATCTTCCCCCCCACCTCCAACCTCTCCCCCCTTGCCACCTGCCTTCCCACAGGTCCTGCAGATGGCCGGCATTGAGGATTGCTACACCTCTTCCACTGGCTCCCGCAAGACCCTGGGCAACTTCGTCAAGGCCACCTTCTTTGCCCTGTCCAAGACCTACGGATTCCTTACCCCCGATCTGTGGCGCGAGACCAAGTACACCAAGTCACCCCTGCAGGTCAGTTTCGTGAAGGTCCAGTTTGGTGGTAGCCCCTCCTCTGTAAGGCGTACTTACCAGCATCGTCATTGCTGCTGTGTATGCGCTTTTCAGAAGTGTGCTTCCTGTGCACGCTTAAAAGCCTCGGTGCTGTAGAGCATTGCTAACACCTATCATGAATGTCGCATCACTTTTTCATGGGCTCCTCTATAATAATATATAACTTGGCTGGAGTGTACGGGTCGTTACCTCTGTTGCCTCTGTTAGTAGGACTAGCGTGAGAATTTCCTTCAGCGACACTCGTTTCTTCTAGCAAAGCAGGTTTCTCTTCGCAAAAAAGTTGCACTAGTGTCCAAGGTACAAAAATCGGATGATATCTCTGACAGGCTTCCTCAATCAGAAGATTGCATTTAACAGGTCGACTTCCACAACCCTCTTCTCTCCCTTCCTTGCTGTGCTGTGGCATGCTTCCACAGACTAGGCCTTGCGAGGAATATGTTTCTCTGCTGGTGGGGATGGAATGTTTTGTCTACGTACTCCCACTGTTGTTTGCTTGTAGCAGTCTCCTGGGCACTCCTGTGATCAGAGGGGAGAGGGTTCACCCGCCCAGGTTGATCATTTGCTCGTTTTAATGTTCCACTTGCAAGGAAGGTCTTTACTGTGATAGTGATCACGGCCAAGGGAAAACTATGTTACACGAGGCTTCAATTGTTTTATAAAACCTTGATCTTGCCCTTTTTGCTGAACAGGAGTTCACCGACTTCCTTGCCAAGCCCGTCTACGGCGAAGCTAAGGAGGCCCACGCTTACTAAGCTGCGTGAACACAGCACGCTAGCTGCTGCAGCATGTTGAGGGTAGCATGGCAACCTATAACTAGTTTTTAGAGCCCCCTTCCATATGGTGTTAAGCACCGCACTATGCTGCAATAACGAATATTTGTTACCCTCTCTTTACGGACGCGGTGGTGCTGGACCTGTAAACTCACGAAAAAGAGCTGCATAGTGAGAGCTGAAGAATTCAATTTAAGTTAAGTTTGGATTACAAGGGGGGTTACAAGGATGGCCTACAGCCCGAGTCTCTGGCTGATGGCAATTGGCTGGTGAAACAAAAAAAATCAACCAGTGTCGAAAATTGAAACTAAATCTGACACAAACTTGAGGAGTCTGTATGAGTCTTGATTCAGGAATGCATTGATCTCAAAATCAGTGATACTGTGATGACAAGTTAAGAAAGGATTAAATCCAGAGCTCGAAGGAGCAAACACACGCAGAGTCTTAAGCATTCTTTCAAAAAGGTCTCTGTATCTCATGCGCAGCTCGCACACTTCAGCACACTTGCAAAAGAAAAGCACATGCTTCTCATCTTGAACTTCTCCACACTCACATTTATCACAAATGCTAGAACCCTCATGCCATTTGCAAGACTCCACTCTCAAATGGTGTGCACGCAATCTGAACCTGCTGAATTCCTCAACACATGTTTGTCCAGATCCTTGTACAAGTAGGAGGGGATAGAAAAAGGAGAACCTCTAGGACCACTCTCAGAACTCCCACACCACTTGTGATACGTGACCGCTTTCTTGTTTGCTGCGCGAGGACATGAAAAATCAGCTTCCCTCCATACCTTCAAATGTCTGAAACGCAAATCGCAAATGAACTCTTGCATGGGAACCTGTGTGGCTCTTTGCATTTTCTGTTTGAACATTGCACTACCTTGCAGTCCATTGAACGCATTCGAGGATTACAAAGGCCTCCAGTCTGGCAAGGCTGCTCAACCCATAGGTCCCTACAGAAATCAGTCAAAAAGATCGACAGCTGCAGTGATGAATTTGTAAGCACAAGTTAAAAACTAAATCGTGATGTCACCGTCAGAAATAAGTAAATGACAAATTGGAAGAAAACACACACAAACTGGAGGATGGCCGAATAAGATTGTCTGGTGCGGCAGGCGACCAAGAAGTGCAGGAATGGAAAACAATGTGCACAATAGAGAACCATTGCCGGGATATCTACTTTGAGTTTGTGTTTCCCGTGCTTTTTTTCTTGTCCATGCCTGACCAAATATCTGCGAAATGGTTTGTTAGGCTGGTTTGATGAAGGATTGCGTGTCTCCCACAATACGCCAGTACAATTTCGACTAAGATCGAACCGCTTCTAACAGATGCAGTTGGTAATGAGATAACATAGCATGATAATTATCATAAAAAAACCGTGACGTCTTGCAGTTTCCTTTTCTCATGCATTGAGGCTTGTCCGAAATGGCTGTGGACCTGGCCAATATACACAGGTTGACAAACCTTTCAGGTATGACACAAGCAGGAGAAATGAGGGTTTGGTGTTATTGTTCAAACAACCAAATTTGCTCCTCCCCCACACAGACATAACCAGGGTCTCTCACGAGGTGCGTAACAACATGCATTACTAACAGCATGAAACAACATGGAGCCTTTCCTTTTGTACTTGCACACACACGTATTGCGTGCACACAGGTTACTGCAAAAGAAAGGGCTGTGGATGGCGAGCTTGACCTCCTGCTGAGTAAACGCACAGACTTGGAGAATAGATTTCTACTACTTAAGGCCCCTATCTCTGAGGTGTGTGTGTGTGTGTGTCTCGATAAGCGTACAAGCCCTGTTACACACACACACAACACACAATTACACACACACACACAACACACACACACGCACACACACATGCACATGCACACACAGACACACACAAACACACACACACACATACATACATGTGCATACAGCATGCATACACGCTTCCATGCACCCCATCACCACCCCCCGTCACACACGCGCACACACGCGCACACATTTACGTTCATTAACACACACAGAACTTGGAAGTTGTGCGAGCTGATTGTGAACAGCTCCTTGGCAGCGCAAAGAGCACGGCCCAGCTCGCTGACCACATCAGCGGGAAGGTGAGGGATGGGTTACCTTGACTGAAGTATGGCAGTGTGTTATTTTCATTTAAGTATGGGCGTTTCAGGAAAAAACTCCATTACATAAGGCAAGCGCACGTGCTTGAATGCCCAACATATAAATAACAATGGCCACTACAACAGATGGAACAAAGGCGTGACAAACGTTGGCGTGCCTAATCATCATGCTAATTTATCATGCCGGTATCGGCCGCGGGTCATCATCGTGCCTACTTCATGATCCTGTATCGATTATACTTACACTTATGCTTGAGCTTGGAATGCACATGCTGCCCCTTGATGTATGCTCTTTATACTGTGGCACCCCAGATTCCATCACGTGCACTGTGAAATCAGTTATGTTATTCCAACTCTTTTTACCAGGAAATTGCACTAGCGCCAATTTGATTGAGCACGCGATCTCCTTCCGCCCAAGAAATTGTGTGATTCTTCTCCAGTACAGGCATAATTTAATGTGCGACTCATAGATGTTGGGAGCAAGTCGGATTGACTGCTTAGGCACGCATGCAATGCAGCCTGTGCTTTTGCATTCACGTGTTTGTGCTTTGCACGTGTGGAAGTGAAGTGGAACAACGGCCTGCCGAAGTGATTAGAGGAATTAACCAGTTTGTATCAGTACAACAAAAGTGAGCCGCAATATTCATAGAAATTTGTCGGTTGTATCAGGACAACGAGAGCTGGTGCTGAAGTGCCTGGAGAAAATAAGCAGATGTAAGAACATGACAATAGTTTGTGCTAAAGAAGTCAGAAACGATTAGTCTGATTGTAATGAATAGAACACAATCAAAAATAAATTGCATTCATTTACTTGTGCAGGTTTGGAGGGGCTCCCGCTCGTGTTCGCGCTTAAGCCTTAGCGCCTTACGCCCCCACAAAATTGCTTTAAGCTCCACAAAAATGTTGCAAAGGACCTTTGTAACCATACAACACACTGGTCCTCTACATCTCCTTATGCTTTTGATTTGCACAGGTGGAATTTTTCTGTTACTTTTGCATCCAAGCAGGATTTCGCTAACCCTTTCCCTCTTTCTGCTTGTCAAGGTACGGCGCTTGGACCTTGCCCAGACGCGTGTGAGTGAGGTCCTGGAGAGCATCAGCCTCATTTTAGACCGCACAGCATGCATCAACGGCGTACAGACGGCAATGGATGCAGAGGTGGGCGTACGTGCGTATGTGCACGTGCATGTGTGTTTGTGTGTCTGCGTGTGCATGTGCGTGTGTGTATGTGTGTGTTTGTGTGTCAGTGTGTGTACATGTGTGTGCGTGCGTGCTGGGGGGAGAGGGGAGGGGGGGTGCATAAAATGTACATGTGTGTGTGTGCTTGTGCGTATGAGTGTACATTAAGTACATTTGTGTATATGTTACAACTTTCTTACTGTTTCATTGTGGCACTCAGTGATTGTGTATTGAGTCTTAAATACGCGTCTAGTTATTTCAGTGATATAGTAGTTTGGATGACAAAGGTATTCGACCTGTAACGACTGCTCATTCTACAAGACCAAGGGATCAAGTGTGTATTGAAGAGTACGTGGGGCTGGGAGGTCAGTCATAGGGTCGAAAAGAAGAACAAGGAATTGTGGTGGGACGTATCAAACTTAATGTCTGACCAACACCGCTTAGCATGCCTGGGACCTTTGACAATATTACCAGGTATGGCAAATAAGAAGGTGGCCCTTGTTCCTTGCTCTTCCTCGCACGTTCCTTTGCACGAGCATGTTCTCTGTACAATCCTGGTCTCCTTGCACTGGGTGTGCACTCTTCTGCTTGCTGGTGGTGATGCATGGCCATGCGTTCCGGTAGCGCTTGATACGCGTCTTTGACTTACCAAGGCATTGCTGCATGTGTCCTGTTGTCCAATTTCCCTTTCATATCCTGCATGGGTGAGCACTCCCTCCTCGGTATACTGCATTTGTAGACTGCGCGTGCCCTTTCTTCGATTTCCAAGTGAGGAAGTGTTAGTTCCGTGTCCTGACACTTTTGGTGTGGGTCGCACCCAAAATTGTTTGCGTCGATAATAGCATTTTGCTATACATACATGTTTCTCCACATGCGCCATTTCACACTGCACACACACTCACCTCCGCAAATGAGTGGCTCGTGTACTCTTCCTATTTTTAATGTTCTCCCCAGCCCGTATGTGCACACGCCTCTTGAGTAGGGTTGGCCAGAACCATTTATATTTTATATTTGGTATTTTTGGCAGGGAAATCACCAAATATACGGTCATACACGGTGCATATATACAGTTCTGGCCAACCCTGCTCTTGAGCATTTGCTTTCTCTTTGTCTGTTGATCAAGCATTTCTGAGTAGGTACACACCTGATATTCCACCTGCACGCTACATGCAATTCTTCTTTCCCTTATGTGTGCACGTGTCACATTACATGCAACTCTTCTTTCCTTATGTGTGCACGTGTCACGCTGCACGCAACTTTTCTTTCCCTTATATGTGCATGTGTCACGCTACACGCAATTCTTCTTTCCTTATGTGTGCACGTGTCATGTTACATGCAATTCTTCGTTCCTTATGTGTGCATGTGTCACGTCACGCTACACACACTTCTTCTTCCCTTTACGTGTGCACGTGTCATGCTATACGCATTTATTCTTTCCCTTAATGTGTGCACGTGTCATGTTACACGCAATTTGTCTTCCCCTTATATTTGCACGTGTCACGCTACACACACTTCTTCTTCCCTTTATGTGTGCACGTGTCATGTTACATGCAACTCTTCTTTCCTCATGTTTGCACGTGTCACGCTTCACGCACTTCTTCTTTCACTTATGTGTGCATGTGTCATACACATAGTCGTACGTTAGGCCAACCCTAGTCATGCTACAAGCAGTTGTTCTCACCTTACATCTGTAGCACTGCTGCATGCATTTCTTCTCACCCTACATCTGCAGCACTGCTGCATGCATTTCCTCACTCTGCACGTGCACCCCCACACTGCGAAACGCATGCCTGTCTCCCTACACGTGCACGTGTAACCCTACGTGACCTCCTTACCCAGTGTGCACGCACACTCCCCTCCTAATGCTTGCAGGACTATGAAGTGGCTGCTCGACACATTTTCACGTTTATGGACCTGGAGGCCAAGCTCAGTGCAGGGGGCCACGACGCTGCTGCCATAGCCGGCCTGGATGCTGGGCAAGCAGAGTCACAGCGGCAGGTGTGTGTGTGTGTGTGTCGTGGCTTTGTGGGCATGTGATGCCACGATTATGCAAGTTCTGTCGCATCACACGCATATACACACACGCAAACACACACACATATACACACATGCACACACACACACACATACACACACACACACATGCACACACACATATACACACAAACACACACACATATACACACAAACACACACAGGTCCTGGTGGTTGCCAAGCAGAGGCTTGAGACTGTCGTTGACCAGCGCTTTGATGAGGCCGTTGCTCAGAGAGATGCAGCCTCTGCCACGCGCTTTGCACGGCTGTACAAGCCGTTGGGCAAGCAGGTGAGGGATTTGAAGAGGCAAGTAGCATTTGCTTTGTCAAAGGAATTGTAATGGATAGGTACTCAAGGTTTCATATGTGTGTGAGCCTTCTGCATGCTTAATGAAGCGGTGGCGGTTATATCAACGAAGCGGTGGTGGTTACATATTAATGAAGCGGTGGTGGTTACATGAAAAGAGATGCAGCCTCTGCCACGCGCTCAGCACGGCTGCGCAAGCCGTTGGGCTAGTAGGCTCGGGATCGTTAGGAATCAGGCAACTTAGCAGTTAGCTAGTTGAGAAGGCAAGCAGCTAATTTGCTTGCTGAATGAAGCAGTGGTGGATACTAAGAGTTGTATCAAACGACGTGTGCCATTCGCTCGTTGTTAAGTGGTGGCGGTCGCACAAAGGCTTGGGCCGTTTCCTTACGCTCTGCCTGGCTTTGCTCACACAAGCTGCTTGGCAAGGTGGAAATTTTGAGCAACAGAAGGGAAAGGATAAGAAATAAAATGATACTGCAGCATTCCACTCCTTGCTCTTTGCAAACAGCACGCCAAAGACATGTCTAGTGCATGCCACCTAACATCAATTGTGTTTCCGACCATACATCCAGCGCGCCTGTGTGCTGTTCGCCTTGAACAAAAAAGTAATGATGTTATGAGGCTCACACGTTCCATGACATGGCGCATGTCAAGTCAACGTCAGACATCAAGCAAATCCACCAGAGAACTGCCAAACATAACCTCCTTCTTCTTCAGTCTGCCATGCTGAAGGACTTCACCAGGGTTCCCATTACCAGAGTGCCTTGCTTGTCCTTGAAGAGTGCGATGAGTACTCTTGAGAAGTCAACTGACTGCCCGCATAGTCTCGACTCAAATCTGCAAACATATCTGCATATCTGTGTGTGTTTCTTCCTTTGCTCTGTGTTGCAGAACGAGGGACTAAGGCGCTTTATCCAATACATCCAGATGATGGTAGCTGGTCAGGTAAGCGCGGGCGTTATCCAGCACATGTAGCTAGTGGCGTCTGTTTTGTTCTTTACAGGCTTTATCCAGTGCGTCCAGATGAAGGCAATTGGTTGCTTGAGGAATTTCTCCGGTGCGTCCAGATGAAGGCGAATGTTTGCTTCGTCACAGTGCGTGAAGACGATGGCAGCTGGTCTATTTATCACAGGCAGTGTTCAGTATTTGTAGGTAGTGGCGGCTGGTCAGTTCATTACAGACGTTATCCAGTATTTGTAGGTAGTGGCGGCTGGTCAGTGTATTACAGGCGTTATCCAGTATTTGTAGGTAGTGGCGGCTGGTCAGTCAATCACTGGCTTTCTCCAGTAACTATAGCGGATGGGGGCTAGTCAGTTGTTAGCATGGCTGCGTCGAGGGTGTGCTGTGTTGAGGGGGGTTGGTCAAGAGTGTATATGTGATGTAAAAATGATTGGACGTTTTGAGGAACCCCCCTGCAAAATGTTGCCTAGCGGTGCTGTGACAGCCAAGGCTGGTAGTGTCCTGCTTCTAGTCTCTCTGTGTGTGTGTGTGTGTGTGTGTCCTGCTTCTAGTCTCCCTCTGTGTGTGTGTGTGTGTGTGTGTGGGCTGGTAGTGTCCTGCTTCTAATCTCTCTCTGTGTGTGTGTCCTGCTTCTAGTCTCCCCTTGTGTGTGTGTGTGTGTGTGTGTAGGCTGGTAGTGTCCTGCTTCTAGCCTCGGTGTGTGTGTGTGTGTGTGTGTGTGTGTGTGTGTGTGTGTGTGTGTGTGTGTGTGTGTGTGTGTGTGTGTGTGCTGGTATAGTGTCCTACTTTGAGCCTCGCTGTTGTTTGAGAGTGCCCTTTGTCATTGGTACTGGAGTACGCAATTCAAGGTGATGATAGAGCAGCTGGATTCAGAGGAATCCATCAGCACACCCCTTCTTCTCACGACTCTGGCATTCAGACCTTCGACCTATGGCCATCTTGCAGTCTCGGCAAAACTATGCCACCCTGGCTGAGCAGCTGGATTCCGGGAAGCAAATTGACTGGTCAGCGGCCCTGTCTTTGCTGTTCAAGGTATGGGATGCAATGAGATTTGATAGGACGGAGCACACTCACAGCTGCACGTTACACTTGTTATTGAGTCTGTGTTCTGTGTAGGCAGTGGGGTGGAGGTGGAGGTGAGCTTGTGTGTGTGCATATGTGCATACGTGTCCCTGCGTGCATGTGTGTTTTCTTCACACCTCTTGGCATCGTACACATCCCTCCACTGTGTCATGGTTGTGTGGTTGGCGTTGCTTTCACAGTCACTGTCACAGCAGTAAGCACTTGCCAAAGCATAATTGCGCGTTGACGCGTCTGAATAAGCATGGCTGTTTGTTTGCACGCTTCTCCTCTGTTGTGTGGACGGTAAGGCCTGGCCCTGAGCTTTGAGTCTCGCAAAGCACTTGCACAATGGCATTGCATCTGGACGTACGCTTCCAAGCTTACTCACCTATCGTGTGTCATAACAGGACGTTGGGTCTAAAGCCATGCAAAGCTCATGCACACCTGTATTGCAACCTGATAACCTGATGCATGCTGGCTTTGAGCTTGGAGCCACGTAAGGCAAACGCATTTTCCACACAGCTGTGACTCCCGCACAAACATCCGAAAGGCCTCTGACAGTGACTGCAAAGATCAGTGGCCTAAAAGCTGGAGCTCCCTCTCAGCGTGAGAACCCACAATGTATGCCACGTATCTTACACAATACACAATGCTCTTCCACGTATGTTCCATGTATCTTACACAATGCTCCTTGCACTGTGGATGGCCTGCAGGAAGTGGCTTTGAGCTTGGAGTCGCACGAAGCGCTGGTAGCAGAGACCTTTGGTCACGAGGCCTTGCTGGAGCTCTTAAGTGGCTTACAAGTGAGTCGTGTGGGTGTAGGTGTGGGTGTGTATATGTCTGCATGCGCATGTGCATGTTTGTGTGTGTGTGTGCGTGTGCATGGGTGTGGGCGTGGGCGTGGGCGTGGGCGTGTGGGTGTGGGTGCGTGCGTGTCTGTGTGCACGTGTGTGCATGCGTGTAAGTACATGTGCACACATGTGTGTGTGTGTGCGCGTGCAGACGTGCATGCCTTGCAAGGGTGTACGTGCTTGTGTACGTGAACTGGGGAATATGCAAGTGGCAAGCTTTCTTTGGCGTTTTCCTGTGCATGTCTGCGTGGTTTGCTATGCCAGCCATTTTTATGTGCATGTCTGTGTGTTTGGTACGGCAGCCATTTTCTTGTGCATGTCTGTGTGTTTTGGTACGCCAGCCAATTTCTAGTGCATATTTATGTTTTTTGGTACGCCACTCGTTTTTTTATATCGTGCACTTGACAAACAAACACATCCTGCTCACGCACCCACTGCACCCACTGTTTCATACGTACTGTGCCACCACCTGCTCCTTTTGAAATATCGGATGGTCAGATGTGCTCATACGCCACTGCACATTTGACCCAATTCCAGCTCCAGTTCAGCTTTTCCACACACACACACACACACACACACACACACACATACACACACAGACACACACACACACACAGACACACACACAGCTCACACATCGTCGTGCTGTGTGGTCATCTCCTTGCTCTGCAGTCTGAGTGTGACGCTTCGGGCGGGCGTTTGATAGCACGGTTCCTTGAGGTTCAGCGGCTACCTTCTGTAGTGCGAGAAGCAAGCAGCAAACGAGGGCAAGGTGCGCACGCGTGCTTGTTTGATCAGGGGGTTGTGTGTTTGTATGTGTGTATGTATGTGTGTACGTATGTGTGTGTCTTTGCCGTTTGTTATGCGAGAAGCAAGCAGCAAACGAGGGCAAGGTGCGCACGCGTGCTTGTTTGATCAGGGGGTTGTGTGTTTGTATGTGTGTATGTATGTGTGTACGTATGTGTGTGTGTCTTTGCCGTTTGTTATGCGAGAAGCAAGCAGCAAACGAGGGCAAGGTGCGCATGCGTGCTTGTTTGATCAGGGGGTTGTGTGTTTGTATGTGTGTATGTATGTGTGTACGTACGTATGTGTGTGTGTCTTTGCCGTTTGTTATGCGGAAAGCAAGCAGCAAACGAGGGCGAGGTGCGCATGCGTGCTTGTTTGATCAGGGGGTTGTGTGTTTGTATGTGTGTATGTATGTGTGTACGTATGTGTGTGTGTGTGTCTTTGCCGTTTGTTATGCGAGAAGCAAGCAGCAAACGAGGGCAAGGTGCGCACGCGTGCTTGTTTGATCAGGGGATTGTGTGTTTGTATGTGTGTATGTATGTGTGTACGTACGTGTGTGTGTCTTTGCCGTTTGTTATGCGGGAAGCAAGCAGCAAACGAGGGCGAGGTGCGCATGCGTGCTTGTTTGATTGGGGGGTTGTGTGTATGTATGTGTGTACGTATGTGTGTGTGTGTCTTTGCCGTTTGTTATGCGAGAAGCAAGCAGCAAACGAGGGCGAGGTGCCCACGTGTGCTTGTTCGATTGGGGGGTTGTTTGTATGTATGTGTG
>Ga0307942_1002922_pt1 | contig 13882 bp, 19 predicted proteins | sample OrgLakmetagen175_FD_201846 | JGI IMG/M metagenome (GOLD analysis project Ga0307942, IMG submission 201846) | Saline water microbial communities from Organic Lake, Antarctica - #175 | ecosystem: Environmental > Aquatic > Non-marine Saline and Alkaline > Saline | place: Antarctica: Organic Lake...
CACACACACACACACACACACACACACACACACACACACACACACACACACACACACACAAACGCGCGCGCGCACGTAAACACATACATGCACACTTACACACACACCAAAAACACACAAATATACACATACGTACACATATGTAAGCGCAATCCACTTTTGACCTTGTGCCTCTGTTTTCATTACGTCGCTCCTCCCATCTACCTGTGCATGTCACGCTTCATCCATGTCACCCTCCACACATCTTCTACATATAATGTGCTGCCCAACAGCATCTGCTCTTTTTTTTCTTCTTTTGTGCCACCCATTTTGGTGCATTCCTCCCTCCACCCTCACTTGTGCATCTAATACAGTACCTGCAACAGAAAACCCTGACATTCATTCGTCTCCTCTCGTTTTCTTGTCCTGTGCCACCCATTTTGTTGCATTCCTCCCTCCACCTTATCCTGCGCGCAGCTCCAGCAGCAGCTGCAGGAAGCCCTCGAGTTCACTGTCCAGGTGAGTTGTTGAGGGCAAAACAGGCATTCCTGTGAATTCAAGTCTTCTTTGAAGTAAGCCTGGCCAGACCCTCAATCCACTGTGACTGATCGTCGGTGTCATAAAATTTCAGACATACGGTCACATTGGTGCATACCTATACACGGTTCAGACCAGGCATACGGAGTCAGGGTGTAGCTGTCACATTTGTGCATGTCACGTTATATACCTAAAGGCATACATAATGAAGTATGAAACAAAGCATGTATATTTGGGAACGTTTCAAAATAATGTGCATGTGTCTGTGTGTGAGTGTGTGTGTGTGTGCGTGTGTGTGTGTTTGTGTGTGTGTGTATGTGTGTGTGTGTGTGTGTGCATGTGTGTGTGCATGTGTGTGTGCGTGTGTGTGTATATGCGTGTGTGTGCGCGTGCATGTGTGTGCTGCGCATGTGCAATACATGATACTGGCCAATTGTGCTCTTAAGCAGCCTGACCGTGTGTCAATCTTAGCACGTGCCCCGTTTCTGCTGGACTGTGACGTCCTTGCGCTGCGCTGCGAGCAGAACCACCCCTTTGTGCTGTGTGAGAACGTGTCTTGTGTCTGTCTTGTGTGCTGGTTTTGGCTGTTTATGTGAAGGAAGGGAAGGGCTGCCAGTGTGTGCCGCACTGCTGGTTTGCCTTTGCCTTCTGAGCGTTTTATATCCTGTACAACAAAAGAGAGGATGTTTTGAGCCTTGCACTGAAGCAGCAGAGTACATTTAGGGTTAGCCAGAACCATAAATATACGGTGTATATACGGTATTTTTGGGAGGGAAATCACCAAATGTACAGTCATATACGGCGTATACATGCGATTCTGGCTAACCCTAGTTATGGGCTCACGTCAAAGCTGAGCTTCAACTGATGACGTAAGCCCTGTGATTGCCCTAACCTCACATATGTTTGTGAGCGTGCACACGCATGAAGACACACACTATGCAGGCACATAACACACACACATATACTCACAACACACACACACACACACACACACAGGCCTTTGACCAAGCCTATGGTCAAGACTCAGGGCAACAAAAGGAGGGGCATGCGCCCTACCAATACAACAGTGAAGAGAACCTTGCCATTGCAGGTTGGAGTGGCCTGCTTGTGTGTGCACAAATGTTTATTTGTCTGTTTGTATGCACGTATACCTAAATTTTTAGTTGTCTGTATATGTAAGCACGTGTAGAACTGTAGATGTTTATTTGTCCGTATTTGTATGCACGTGTAGATGTTTATTTGTCTGTGTTTGTATGCGCGTGTAAGTTTGTGCATCCGGCATGTGTCTATCTCTTGCTTGTTCCCACTTTATTTTGAGTTGTGTAAACCACTAAAAACCTGCTGGGGCCTATGAAAATAATGGAGTCTCACACCCCAGCGAAGGAGCTCACGCACGGGCAACACTTGCACACACACACATACACACACACACGCACAAACTCACACCACATACACACAGCCGCCGCAGCAGCTGGTGCAGGGCATGCAGACCCACATGGCACAGGCCTAGCAGACACAGCAGCAGCAGCGCGTGCGCAGGCCGCACGCAGCACAAAAAACAAGCGAGCAGCACAAGGTTCACCTGGGGCAGGGGAGGAACAGGAGGAGGAGCAGCTGGTGTGTGTTTATGCGTGTATGTGTGTGTATGTGTGTGTGAGTGCGCGCGCTTGTACACGTGTGCACGTGTCTGTATGTCCGTGTGCGCGTGTGTATGTTTGTGTGTGTATGTGTTTGTGCATGTGCGCATGTGTGTGTGCACGTTAATGTACGGTTAATGTGTGCAAATGTGTGTTTGTGTGTGTGCTTGTGCATATTTGTCTGTGTCCGTGTGTGGCATGTGCACTTGCGTGCGCTGCGTGTGTATTACGCATATCTGCAGATGTATACTGTTCTCACATGGACCCATTCACCCGTTCCATTCACAAACCTGCAAACGTGAGGGCACAACACATGTTGCCTGCGGTTCATGTGTGCATTGTCATTTCACGTGTGCATGGCATCATCTTGTGTGCATGGTCATTTTGTGTGCATGTTGATTTCATGTGTGCTTTGTCATTCCGTGTGTGCATGGCATCTTCTTGTGTGCATTGTTATTTCATGTGTGCATGGCCACTTTTTGAGTGCATGGTTATTTCGTGCGTGCATTTTCATTTCGTGTGTGCATGGTCATTTTATGTGTGCATGGCCAGGAGGCGTCTAATTTGTTTTGGAAGGCACGTATACTTTTTGGAGTGGACACCCCTGAGGGATAACCCACCCCCCAAACCCCCCTTCTAGTGCCCCCACCCAAACAAAAAGGGTACCAATCTGTTCTTTCTTAATTCTGCATACTCATCCATCTGCATACTCATCCATCTGCATACTCATCAAGACCTGAATTTGAAGTGTTGCAGAGTTATGGGGCAAAAATTGAGATACCGACGCCCATGCACACGTGACCTACCAGGCACCATAACTGGCTTGCACAGTCTCACATTGCTTCCATTTCTTTATAATTCCACTGACTATCTCATGCTGTCACAATCCTGTTAATTTGGGGTAACTTGCTGCTTCATTGGCTTGACTCACCCCGCGGCCTGCACTTGAGCACGTGTGCCTCTGACTTTTGGACATGTCCACAGACCCCCCCTTAATCCAATTTGCTCAAAAAGGGTGCCAATCGACGGGGTTGAGCTGAGAATTCCAACGATATGTTGAAAATCCCGTGAAAATGCCCAAGAAAAACTGGAGGGGGGGTCCCAAAAAAACTAAAACCACACCGGGGACCCCCCCCCCCTCTCTCCCGGAGTCGACCCATATATATACCAATTGATAGCTCTCGACGTCAGGATTCCGAATATGATTTTTTTTCGAATTGACACGTGCTGTCCAAAAGTTATGCTTCCTGACGCCTCCTGGCATGGCCACTTGTGTGCATTGTCATTTCATGTATGCATGGCCACTACTTCTTGTGTGCATGGTCATTTTATGTGTTCATGATCATTCCTTTTGTGCATGGCCGTTGCCACCTCGAGGTTGGGGCTGGCTTGAGCACACGATTACTGAACACACATGCACGCACACACTTCATCCACACCACAAAATGCACACATACGCACACACATACGCACGCACACACATGCAAAAAATACGCACACCACACACACACACACACACACACACAATAACACACACACACATACACACACACATATACACACGCATATGAAATATGAACGTACACATACACACAGGAGGCTGGCTTTGATGAGGACGATGGTGCAGCACCCCAGCTCCCTTCTAGCCACCATTCCAGTGCTTTTGATGTTACAGCTACAGACACAGCAGCAGCAGCATCAGCAGCAGCGGCAGCAGAAGCAGCAGATGAGCGAAGGGGTGGGCATTTGTCTGCCGGCCCCAGTGGGAGGCATTTAGGAGCACGGACGGGTGAGTTGGTGGTTTTGTGTTTGGGAGCAAGCACGCCTTTGCACTCGTGTAAACACTCCCTGCATGCTGTGCTATCTGTGAGCAAACCCCTGCCAGCCCCAGTGGGAGGCATTTAGGAGCACGGACGGGTAAGCTGATGGTGTTGTGTTTGGGAGCAAGCACGTCTTTGTGTGCAAAGACCTCCATGCCCCAGTGGGAGGCATGCTGTGCTATCTGTGGGCAAACCCCTGCCAGCCCCAGTGGGAGGCATTTAGGAGCACGGACGGGTAAGTTGATGGTTTTGTGTTTGGGAGCAAGCACGCCTTTGCACTCGTGTAAACACTCCCTGCATGCTGTGCTATGTGGGCAAACCCCTGCCAGCCCCAGTGGGAGGCATTTAGGAGCACGGACGGGTAAGCTAATGGTGTTGTGTTTGGGAGCAAGCACGTCTTTGTGTGCAAACACTCCCTGCATGCTGTGCTATCTGTGGGCAAACCCCTGCCAGCCCCAGTGGGAGGCATTTAGGAGCACAGACGGGTAAGCTGATGGTGTTGTGTTTGGGAGCAAGCACGTCTTTGTGGGCAAACCCCTGCCTGCCCCAGTGGGAGGCATGCTGTGCTATCAGTGGGCAAACCCCTGCCAGCCCCAGTGGGAGGCATTTAGGAGCACGGACGGGTAAGCTGATGGTGTTGTGTTTGGGAGCAAGCACGTCTTTGTGGGCAAACCCCTGCCTGCCCCAGTGGGAGGCATGCTGTGCTATCTGTGGGCAAACCCCTGCCAGCCCCAGTGGGAGGCATTTAGGAGCACGGACGGGTAAGTTGATGGTTTTGTGTTTGGGATCAAGCACGCCTTTGCACTCGTGTAAACACTCCCTGCATGCTGTGCTATGTGGGCAAACCCCTGCCAGCCCCAGTGGGAGGCATTTAGGAGCACGGACGGGTAAGCTAATGGTGTTGTGTTTGGGAGCAAGCACGTCTTTGTGTGCAAACACCTCTACGCCCCAGTGGGAGGCATGCTGTGCTATCTGTGGGCAATCCCCTGCCAGCCCCAGTGGGAGTCATGAGAGAAGATGTGGGTCCTTTAGAAGCCCTGTGTTTGAACACAGACTTTTCAAACTTTCTCTTACTACCTTTGCAGCCACGACACAACAACGTGCTCTCTTTTCTGTCCAATGTTGTGCTGCTTGCAGCTGCAGCATCACACGATGGGCCCGTGGGCTCTCCTCCAAAGCAAATACATGCAAGCAATAGAGCCGTGGCAGCACATGATGGGCAATACAGTAGGTGAGCAGCGTGTGTGTGTGTTGTGTGTGTATGTGTGTGTGCGTATGTGCGTTGTGTGTGTTTGTGTGTATGTGTGTGTGTGCGTGCGTCTATTTATGTGTGTGTGTTTGCGCGCGTGTGTTTATGTGTGTGTGCGTGTGTGCGTGCGTCCGTGCCAATTTCGCGGACGTCAGACAATGTGAGTGCGGCGCACCCGCAACACTACACGCCAGCAACAGAGCCATGGCAGCGAGAAACAGTCGCTATAAATACAGTTGCCATAGTTTTGTGTTACAGTTCCCATAGTTTCAAATCCAACCTCATAGTTTTGGTCCCCTAACCCCCTAGTCCTAACCCTAACCCTAATCCTAACCATAACCCTAACCCTAAACCCTAAAACTATGGCCCTAACCCCTAATACTATGAGGCTGAATGGAAAACTGTAGCCAAAACTATGAGAACTACCGGTATAGCGACGACTATGTGTGGCAGCGCAAGGTAACGCAGTACGGCTCTTGCAAAATAGGAAGAGAGGTGTGCGTGCAGGAGTAGAGAGGGAGGGAGTGGCAGTAATTCCCTTCTCACATAAATACACACATTTGCACATGCAGATACGCACACACAGACACACACACCCATGCACACATACAGACACACGCATACATGCGTATACATACATACCCATGCACACATACAGACACACACATGCACACATGCATATGCATACATCTGTCACATACATACCCATGCACACGCACATACACGCATACAAGCATGCGTATGCATACATGTGTCACAGGCGTGGAGGTGCCACAACAACAGCAGCAGGGCCTGCTGGGCGTCAAGGCCGCAACAACCCGCGCATGCATCCTAACAATAAGTGCGTGCTGAGTCTTACGTGTGTGTGTGTGTGCGTGCTTGCGTGCATTGAGTCTTGAGTGTGTGTATATGTTAGTATATGTGTGTTCTTGTGTGCGTACGTGTGTGTGCTGCAGCAGTCTCAGCACAAGCATCGATTGCTGCGTGATGAACGAACAAAAGCCAACGCAGGCAGCGAAAATCACACTAAACAGCTAAGCAGTAATTGAAACAGTAATTGAAACAGTAATTGAAGGAAAGGAGGCGCACAGGATGCAATTGATGTCTCAACAATCAACGCCTTGGTTTTGTAGTGTAAGAATGTAAGTGGTGTTTCAGGTTTTGTCATCATCAAAGTGTGTAGCTGTTTTCATGAGCCTTCCAAACGGGGGGCCTCCAGGTTTTGTCATCAAACGGGGGGCCAGTGTCCAAACGGGGGGCCTCCAGGTTTTGTCATCATCAAAGTGTGTAGCTGTTTTTATGAGCCTTCCAAACGGGGGGCCTCCAGGTTTTGTCATCAAACGGGGGGCCAGTGTCCAAACAGGGGGCCTCCAGGTTTTGTCATCATCAAAGTGTGTAGCTGTTTTTATGAGCCTTCCAAGGGTTCGATGCGATTCTGAGGCATCGCTACTTTGGCTGGTGGGGGGCCAGTTGCGTGTCTGTACTGCATGTTTAGCAGGTAGTGCATGTTTTGCAGGTAGTACATGTAGCATGTAGTGCATGTAATGCATGTAGCATGTAGTGCATGAAGCATATTTAGCATGTAGTGCATGTAGTGCATCTAGCATATTTAGCATGTAGTGTATGTAACATCTTTAGCATGTAGTGCATGTCGCATATTTAGCATGTAGTGCATGTAGCATATTTAGCATGTAGTGCATGTAGCACGTTTAGCATGTAGTGCTTGTAGCAGGTTTAGCAGGTTTAAACGCTCAAGTGCGGCTGGTTTGGAAAGGTTTGATTGTGTTCAAATTTCAAGTGCGGCTGTTTTGACAGGTTTTTTTGTGTTCAACGATTCACTGCAGAGCTATGCTTTCACAGATGTTTGGCAGAGCTATGCTTTCACAGATCTTTAAGATGCTTTCACAGATCTACAGCAGAGCTATGTTCTCAGAGATCTTTGGCTGCCCTCCTTGCTGCAACCTAGAGCGTGCATACACATGTGCAGGCTTGTGTGTCTGAACAGGCTTCTTTCTGCATCCTTTGTGTCTGAAAGCTGATCGAGGCTCCTTTCTGTTGCTGAAAGGATATGTTTGTGTGTTTGCACGTTTTTTGTCCGTGTCCAGGTATTATCGGGAGGAGCCAGATTTTGTGGCACTGTCTCAAAATTATCCAGAGCTTCGGCCCTACCTAGCACTACCAAAGCGGCCAGGTGCGCGCGTGTGTGTGTGTGTGTGTGTGTGTGTGTGTGTGTGTGTGTGTGTGTGTGTGTGTGTGTGTGTGTGTGTGTGTGTGTGTGTGTGAATGTGTGTGTGTGCGTGTGTGTGCGTGTGTGTGTGCCTGTCTGTACATGTTCATGTGTGCATGCTCATACGTGCATGTGATGTGGATATGTATGCTTGCGTGCATCCATCCATGCAAACACGCATATGTTTGTGAACATGTGTTTTGTGTATGTGTATGTGAGAGGTAAATGGCGTGCAATGGTGATATCATGAGTGCACTTGCATATCCAGCCGGGAGGGTACTCAACCTCTGACCCTTGCTTTCACATGTAACTATGCCTTCATGTGTAACTGTGCTCTACCATGGTTTGCCCTGATGCACACACGCCTGTGTAGGTGGCCGTGCGGTATTTAATTACGCCAGCTGGGAAGGTACTCGACAGCTGACCTCCACACTCCTTAAAGCAGACTTTGGAATTGACTGGTGCGTGGACGGACAAGACAATGCATGTGCTCTCTGAATGGATCCGGATGGCTGTCTCAGGCGGATGTGAAATTGTGTGCATCATTGGTGTTGGACGTGTTGCGCAGCGTTTTGTTCCGTGTGAGGCGCTGCAGGTTGCAAGTTGTGTGTGCTTGTATATGTGTGTGTGCGTGTGTGTGCATGTGTGTGCGTGTGCGTGTGCGTGTCTGTGTGCGTGCGTGCGTGCGTGTGTGTGCGTGCGTGCGTGCATGCGTGTGTGTGTGTGTGTGAGGGGTCACCTACTTTGTGGGCAGTGTGTGAGTGTGCAGCATGTGAGTGGTGGCCTGTGCAAGTGCTCGTCGCTGCGTCAATTGGTAGTTCTGCAGTGAAAACAAGTTTGCCTGCAACTGTACACCCAGTGATATAAACGGGTTGTGGCCTGTTGCGTCTGTCCAACAAAACGCACACACATTTTTATTTCAGCTACACTGCTGGCACGTGGCTGGTGCCCATTTGTTGACATGCACACTTGCACATACACAAGCACGCATGCACGCACGTATCTGTACTTATGTTGCTATAGCCAGCTGCTGCCCGTAATGCGTGCGATGAGGGTTGGCCAGAACCATACATTTACGGTGTATATATGGTTTTTTGGCATGGGTTTCTTCGAATATACGGCCATGTACGGCGTACATCTACGGTTTTGGCCAACCCAACGTGTGATTGAAGACATGGGCACCATTGTAGCATCCGTTCAGTAGGCACCCCTATGTGCACACACACACACACACACAAACATGGTTTTGCTGTTGCTAGCAGGTGGTTGCCAGAAGGACAGCTGGTGCCCACCGTGACCAATAGAGCAAACTACATCCATTGGATCAACGACCTGCTTGCCCTGTCGTCTCCTGAGCCAAACGGAGGTAGCGAATCAGGTGGGGCTGCTGCTCGAATTAGGAGGTCACTGGTTTGATACACTGGCTGCTCGAATTAGGAGGCCACTGGTTTGATACACGAATTTGGTGGGGCTGCTGCTCGAATTAGGAGGTCACTGGTTTGATACACTGGCTGCTCAAACTAGGAGGTCACTGGTTTTGAAACACTGGCTGCTCGAATTAGGAGGTCACTGGTTTGATAGACTGCCCAGGTGGGGCCACTGGCTTGTGGCACTGGTTTGGTACACTATATAGAGGTCACTGGTTTAATAATCACTGCCCTTCCTGTCTTTCAAATTACTGAGTACTTCTGGCCAGTAGCACTGAAGCACTACTGGATCCACGTTTGCTCGCCCTGTTGTCTTTTAAACAAAACGGGAGTAGCAAGTCATCCGGACAATCATCACTAAATGTCTGTTTTTGCCCTGTTGTCTTTTGAACCAAATAACACCATGAGCCAACAAGATCGCTAAGGTTTGTGAATTAAAAGTGACGCGTCATTGTCGCAACCCCCTTGCTTGTCCTGTTGTGTTTTGCCTTGCTTGTCCTGTTGTCTTTTGAACCAAATCAAGCCATCTGCGGATACGATTGCTAAGGTCCATGAATTGGAAAAGTATTTTTCTGTCAGGGAAAATAAAACAAAATGTAAACCTCATAGATGTTGTCCTGATTGTGATGTTGAATATACTTGTCATTTGGTCTGATTGTGATGTTGAATATACTTGTCATTTGGTCTTGGTCTGATTGTGATGTTGAATCTACTTGGTCTGTCATAAAGCACGCTCTTTGATGGCTGGGCCAAAGTATGAGGTTGAGGTAGTGCTGATCAAAGTATGAGGTTGCTGGCTAGAAGCGTACCCCCTCCTTCATTACCTGCTAATACCCAACCAACAATAACAATGATAATATGGAATGATAATAACAATAACGATTTTGGTAACGACCCAGATACTCGCTTGCCCAATCTCCTTCTGCGCCAAGCACGGGCAGCGTTTCGTACTGATGTGTGAATTCCCCCTGCAGGAGTTGGGCTTGTTTGCAGCCAATCTGCACGCCACCAACAAATCCAGTGGGTGGATGCACTGCTTGTTGTTTTAGCCTGTACGTGCACACACTCATACACCTATGTACACATGCACACGCATACACACACATACGCGCACACACACACACGGTCTCACTACTAAATGCAGGCCTTGTGGAGGGCATGGACATGAAATGGCAACATCAACTTCATTTGCTGCGTGTAGGAGCAGGCGTGTGCTGCGAACCAATGTCCACACAAAAATCAATTTATTGCAGGCCTTGTGGAGGGCATGGACATTGGGCGAGGCACCAACCTCATCTACTGCCTGTTACGAGCAAAAGACTGCTGAATGCCAAGCACACAAAATCACTTCATTGCAGGCCTTGTGGAGGGCATGGACATCGGATGTGGCACCAACCTCATCTACTGCCTGTAACGAGCAAAACACTGCTGAATGCCAAGCACACAAAAATCACTTCATTGCAGGCCTTGTGGAGGGCATGGACATCGGATGTGGCACCAACCTCATCTACTGCCTGTTAGGGGCGGCAGTGTATGGGTGGCGCATGGTGGGCGTGGATGTCACGGATGTGGCCTTAGAGTGGGCGGAGCGTCACATAGAGCGCAACCCACACCTGAAGGACTTGCTGGAAGTGCGGCAGCCTGCGCAGGTGTGTGCATGTCTTTTGTGTGTGTGTGCGTGTGCATGTATGTGTGTATCTTTGCGTGTTTGTGCGTGTGAGTGCATTTTTGACGGGAAGGGTTTAGTTGAAGCGCAGAATGATCTGAACGTGTGGCCAGCAGCATGTTGAAATACTTTACAGGGTTTGCGTGTTGCTTAGAGATTGCACTCGCAAATTGTTGGGTCTATTGCATGGTTTGTTTGCCAAGTGCTCTCGACTCTTCACAGCATCACATCATTTGCAAAAGCAGCCAAATTTCAGGAAGGGAGTATATGGTGGTAGACTTTCGCGCCGCATGATTTGAGATTACATATGGTTAGGGTTGGCCAGAACCGTATATACTCACTGTATATGACCGCATGCATGGTGATTTCCCTGCTAAAAATACCGCATGTACACCGTATATAAGTAAAAAATAAGGTTCTGGCCCACCCTACATATGGTCAAGAGGGGTGCGTGCGTCTGTTGCGTGCGCTCTCCCCAACGCACGTGGTTCCTGCCACACGTGCGTCTGTTGCGTGCGCTCTCCCCAACGCAGGCAGTCCCTGCCACAGCAGTGTCGTTCAGGGCATCGGGCATGTACGTGTATGCACATAAGTATGATTTACAAATATACAGGGATGTTTAGTCGATTATTTTGGGAGCAAGGGTTTGATAAAGTTGGTGAAAATTTTAGAACCCTCAAACTGTTCGAGCAGTACACACATACGTATTTATGGACGTGTGTGTATGGTTGCACTTCAGGTTGAACCCAGCACTAAAAAACAGCTTGTGCTCGTGTTTACCACACATACCACATGTGCACATACCTAGGGTTGGCCAGAACCGAATAAACACATCATGCATGACCGTGTATTTGGTGGTTTCGCTGCCAAAAGTAACGCATGTACCCCGTATGTGCATACCCCGTATGTGCATACCCCGTATGTGCATACCCCGTATGTGCATACCCCGTATGTGCGTACCCCGTATGTGCGTACACCGTATGTGCGTACACCGTATGTGCGTACCCCGTATGTGCGTACACCGTATGTGCGTACACCGTATGTGCGTACACCGTATGTGCATACCCCGTATGTGCGTACACCGTATGTGCGTACCCCGTATGTGCGTACACCGTATGTGCATACCCCGTATGTGCGTACACCGTATGTGCGTACACCGTATGTGCGTACCCCGTATGTGCGTACACCGTATGTGCGTACACCGTATATGCGTACCCCGTATGTGCGTACACCGTATGTGCACAACAACGTTGTTGCGCTGCACTTGTCATTTTTTGCTGCAACACACACCACAACAACACTCTCATCACAGCACCAACTCTCACTCATAACAGCAACAACTCTCACTCATAACAGCAACAACTCTCACTCATAACAGCACCAGCTCTCACTCATAACAGCTCCAACTCTCACTCATAGCAGCAACTCTTACTCATAACAGCACCAGCTCTCACTCATAACAGCACCAACTCTTACGCATAGCAGCAATTCTTACTCATAACAGCAACTCTCACTCATAACAGCACCAACTCGTACTCATACAGCAACTCTCACACATAACAGCGGATGTAGGTCCATTCGATGGGGCAGCATGTCAACATGCAGCAATGATGTTGCGCTGCACTCGTCTTTTTATGCTGCAACATGCAACACACACCACAACAGCACTCTCATCACAACACCAACTCTCACTCATAACAGCGGATATAAGAATATCTGATGGGGCAACATGTCAACATGCACAAAAGTGATGCTGCTCTGCTTTTGTCAGTCAAGCACAACACATACCACAGCAGCACACTCATTACAGCAACGCCTCTTACTTGCTACAGGCAGATGTAGGACCATTTGATGGGGCAACATTTTTACTATGGTGCTGTGCTCGCGCTTCTAAAGCTTAAACTTCCTACAAACCACTCGTTCCACTACTGAACCTCTCACTACTGTTCCACTTCCTTCTCACAACTGTTCCACTACTGAACCTCTCACTACTGTTCCACTTCCTTCTCACTACTGTTCCACTACTGAACCTCTCACTACTGTTCCACTACTGAACCTCTCACTACTGTTCCACTACTGAACCTCTCACTACTGTTCCACTTCCTTCTCACTACTGTTCCACTACTTCCTTCTCACTACTGTCCACTACTGAACCCCTCACCTGCCTCAACTGTTCCACTACTGAACCTCTCACCTGCCTCGACTGTTCCTTCTCACTACTTTTCCACTACTGAACCTCTCACTACTGTTCCACTACTGAACCTCTCACTACTGTTCCACTACTGAACCCCTCACCTGCCTCAACTGTTCCACTACTGAACCTCTCACCTGCCACAGGCGACTTCTGCCCCAGCAGCAGAAGCAGATGCATCAGCAGACAGAGCAGCAGACACTGCAGAGGAGGGCTCTAGGGCAGAAGGTGGAGGGGAAGGAGCTAGCAGCGCACCCCCCCATGCAGCACAAGGCGAGCGTGCTTATAATGTGTTGTTGTTTGTTGCTGTTGTTGTTGTTGTTGCTGCTGCTTATTTCTAGTCGGTCCTTCATAACGAGGGCAGAGGTAGCATTACTATTTGAGGAAGAGGGAGCTAGCAGCACACCCCCCCATGCGGCACAAGTTAAGCGTAGTTGATAATGTTGACGCTGTCGCTGCTGCTGCCGCTGCCGCTACTACTACTATAGTTTTTGATACTGTTTATTCTTATTGCTCATAATGAGGGCAGAGGTAGCATCATTATTTGAGGAGGAAGGGGGAGCTAGCAGCGCACCCCCCCATGCGGCACAAGGTGGGCGTAGTTGATAATGTTGACGCTGTCGCTGCTGCTGCTGCTGCTGCCGCTACAACTATAGTTTTTGTTGGTGTTTATTCTTATTGCTTATAATGAGGGCAGAGGTAGCATCATTATTTGAGGAGGAAGGGGGAGCTAGCAGCGCACCCCCCCATGCGGCACAAGGTGGGCGTAGTTGATAATGTTGACGCTGTCGCTGCTGCTGCTGCTGCTGCTGCCGCTACAACTATAGTTTTTGTTGGTGTTTATTCTTATTGCTTATAATGAGGGCAGAGGTAGCATCATTATTTGAGGAGGAAGGGGGAGCTAGCAGCGCACCCCCCCATGCGGCACAAGGTGGGCGTAGTTGATAATGTTGACGCTGTCGCTGCTGCTGCTGCTGCTGCCGCTACAACTATAGTTTTTGTTGGTGTTTATTCTTATTGCTTATAATGAGGGCAGAGGTAGCATCATTATTTGAGGAGGAAGGGGGAGCTAGCAGCGCACCCCCCCATGCGGCACAAGGTGGGCGTAGTTGATAATGTTGACGCTGTCGCTGCTGCTGCTGCTGCTGC
>Ga0307942_1002923_pt1 | contig 13880 bp, 18 predicted proteins | sample OrgLakmetagen175_FD_201846 | JGI IMG/M metagenome (GOLD analysis project Ga0307942, IMG submission 201846) | Saline water microbial communities from Organic Lake, Antarctica - #175 | ecosystem: Environmental > Aquatic > Non-marine Saline and Alkaline > Saline | place: Antarctica: Organic Lake...
TCCCTTTTTCTAGAAATGAGCGTATGCCGATTAATGTACCACGGTATCTCCATCTTGATCTGTCCAAACATGTTATGCGCAATATAAGTAGATTCCGCTTGCGTGCGCATACTTTGAAAGTTGAGGAAGCAGCGTGGCATGAAGATGGTTCTTGCGTATGTGACCAATGTCCTGGTGAATATGAACATGTTCAGAACGAGGTGCATGCTCTTTTAATTTGCCAAGACCATCGAGTTTGTGAGCTGAGGAAACACTTTTCCTTTTTGTTTTCACCTTTTTTGAGGACTTTTCAGCAGCCCAACCCTTTTTGCTGCAACAGGTCAGCAACCAACTTGTTCATGATTTCCTTTGTCAGCAGAAAAATAGACTTTTTCTTTTTCTTTCTGAGCTTATGGATTTATTTGTGGCTGGCCGAGACCAATCAGCAGCCGATCAGCCAAACTACCTGGCTGAAGGTCATCCCCCATTGTAACCATTGTAACCATTATGCTAGAGGTGGACACAGTGCTGCCGGTCTTATGCTAGAGGTGGACACAGTGCTTTTCCCGTACTCTTCAGCCATTTTTACGTTGTTAGGGTCTGATCATCTTTGCTGCTTTCTATGTTGGCTGCCAATTGACCAGCCATATTTCGCTCTCTGTTTGTCTATGCCAAGTTTCCTGTTGTTCCTCAGAGAGGTCCTGGCAGACTGGACAGTGCCTTCTATAGCTTGGTTTGTACTTGGACGGGCATCATGGTTGTTGTAACAACCAAGTTGCATGAGGCAATCCTAGCAATGGTAGGTGCAAATGCATGTGCTGCTTTGAAACATACATTGCTCGTGGTCGAATTCTACTTCATCCGTTCTTTCCTATGTGGTGTCCAACAAATTCCGCAGCAAGGATCTTGAAGATCCGCCATGTGCCTGTAGTGATAGGACGGCTCTACGTTGCGAGAGAGCATACGCATGCGTGCCAAGGATCGTTGTCGTTTGCGTCTTTACTTTGGAGCAGTGCAAAGAAATGGAAAGTGTTTAAGACGCATCATCCATGCATGAGGTATGAGCATAAATAGCGTAGCTTTTGTATGGGAACATAAATATAACAGTAGAAATAAACACATCATGGAAGGTAAAGTTGCCAAATAGGAGTCGGGTAAGCATATTCTCAGCCAATTCATTGAAGTCCGTGAAGAATGTAAGTATAATATGAAAACACACAATGACAAACACTCCCCACATAAGTCAAGACACCTGAAGTATTAAGCGCCTTAATTGAAGCAGACAGAGGAGGCTCAAGGAAAGAAAGCTAATCCAGAATGAAAAATCCAGCCGCAGAAGACCGAGTCTCAGCTCTCAAACAGGCAGAAAAGCATAAAAAACATAATCGCACACATAACACCAAGCTGGGGTCAACCTGACAACCCGTCCTGGTGGCCCTCAAGGTTAAGCCATAAATTAAGAAACATGCGAGAGATGCATAATAAATAATAAGGCATCAAAACAGCAATACAGCCATTGAAAAAACATAGAATCATAACCCACAACCATGTCATAATTTAAACTGAAAGGCTCCAGATAATACTAACTCAATACAAAGGGTACAACAATAAGTGATGTTCCATTGTCTATGTAGCTGATAGGTTGAAGCAAACAGCAAGACTAATAAATAAATAAAATAAATATAGATGTGCTTCACATTGTTACAGGCAACGTGCTTTGTCCAAGGCACGGAAGTCACATGGCAATGCAGTATTACATCATTATCATTGTAACACTCACATGACAATGCATTAAATCGTTAACATTAACATATATCACTGTTACACCCAGTTGAGGTAAGGTTCATGACTTTGTAATATACGCTTCAAGGGGGGCAATTAAACTACTGCACTCCCATACAAAGGAGCATTACCATGATGACACTTAGCAAGACAAACACCCATAACGCAGGCATAGTTTGAAATTGGTACTCAAGAGCACCAGTTACCTACACATTCATTCTTACGACAATGCCCACAATAGAGAGGGCTAAGGCAGGTCAGGTTGAGAAGAGCTGCGAGGTAAAGATACACTTCGCGGCAGTTGGGGAAACTGACGAGCGCTCAGCTTGCCACCAGTCTGCTGTCGAGGCTGAATCTGTGATGTATAAGTGTTGACGATTCTGAACAGTGTTAGATGCACGCAGACCGTGTCAGTGTGCATCGGTGACAAGAAAGCTTGAGGTGACGACAGTGCCTTTTATATGCAGTGTCCTTTTTGTTGCAGTACAGATTATCCAGTTAATCGGGGAACATAAAAGGTAATTCCGGAACTCTTACAAAGGGAAGCATTGCAGTTAATTTATACATGCAGTCAATTATACATGCAGACGCTAAGAAAAGTGTGCTCACTTGTGGGATCGGTGCCAAAGCCAAGGGAAGTGAGTGGGTCAGAGAAAATGTGCTCACCTGTGGGATCGGTGCTGAAGCCAAGGGAAGTGAGTGGGTCAGAGAGGGCTGCAAGAAAAGCAGCTGTGGCCTTAGTCGTGGTGCTACCGCTTCCATGCCCTGAATATGCATCTGCTCGTTCCCCTTTGTATGCCCAGGCTGCTGCTGTTGCTGCTGCTGCTGCTGCTGTTGCTGTTGCTGTACGTAGGGCAGAAGCGCTGCAGAGGTTGGGGTAGCAGCATTGGCAGCAGCAGCAGGCGCTCCTTGGTACAGCACAGGGGCAGCGGCATTGCGGGCTGGGTGAAAGTTGTGTGTTACATTTGTGGAAGGCTGGATATGCGGCACATGGCTGCTGCCGGCGCTGCTGACGCTGATGCTGGCACCACCACTCAAGCTAGGACGGTGGCTGACGCTGGCACTGCCACTCAAGCCAGGGCGGTGAGTATTACCGGCACCACCACTCAAGCTAGGACGGTGGCTGACGTTGGCACCACCAGTCAAGCTAGGACGATGACTGACGCTGGCACCACCACTCAAGCTAGGGCGGTGTCTGCTCATGATTCGGGTGGGGGACGGGCGGAAGGGGTCAGAGCGGGCCTGTCAGGGGTATGGTGTGTGAACAAGTAAGCCGAGTGTAGATAGAACACAGGCACAGATGCCTCAGAACACACACTCGTAAGCGCTTATTGCATGTGCTACGTGCAATAAGATCACCTGACAAACATATGTGTTGGCAGCCAGATTTCACGGCTGAAAGGCAGTACACATCTGATTAAACAGCCCTCACCCTCGCTTAGCTAGGGCGGTCACTAAGGCCTGTGCGTGTGCGTCACTGATTACAGCCCTTACATTAGCTAGGGCGGCCAATAACACCTGCGTGCGTGTGCGTCACTGATTGAACAGCCCTTACCTTAGCTAGGGCGGCCACCAAGGCCTGCGCGTGTGCGTCACCAATGTCATCTGCAGGGTCCAGGCCCACAGATGGCCTGTCACGGCAATAACCAGTAAGTCAAATTGGTGGTGAGTTCGGCTGCATCTAATCTCATTCACGCACAACCGTATCCAGCGTTGCACCCTGCACTGTGAACCAGCACAAGCACAACTGTGTGTGCAATAGCGGGGTGAAATGTTAGTGTGACGGAGCCTCACCTGTGTGATGCAATTGAGGAGTGAGGAAGATTAAACACAGCAGCAATGAGACAGAACCGCAAACCAGGAAGCCACACTGAACTGTTCCCCTCCCGTATCATCAGCCCTGAGTTGTCCCCTCATGTTGCAAGAATGACATAAGGCAGACGGGATCCATCCGATCTTGATCTTGCTGCAACAATGAGTCATGCTGATAGGCTGCGTAACAACCACATTTGACGTTCTTGTTTTTTTTTTTTTCAATTTCACATACAACAGGCAGCACACGCATGAATCTTACTCTGGCACAAGCAACTCATTCCTTTTCTGTGTGCACGGGCTTTTTGATAAAAATCAAGTGATCAACGTCATCGTCCCTGCAGTAATTGCAGCTGCTTAACTCAGCCCCGCCGTCTTGCCGTATCTCTCCAATTTGCCTTCACACACAGAGGATCTTCAGAATCCCTAACACTTGGCGCCCCTTCCGGTACCAGTATTAAATCTCATCAGAAGCCGATCTCAGGCCTAGTCCGGAGCCCTCCTGCTCCCTATAAATAATCCCTGATAAGTTATTTGATGAAAGAGTTTTACGGTACTCAGTACCATAACGGCTCCTTTTTTAATTAGTGCGGTGGGTAGGTTTTCACTGCCTGCGTAGTTTCTTCCTTAAAACAAAGACAAGTTATTTGCCCTAAATCATGCACTAAGTGTTCTCACTGCCTTTGTGGCCTCTTTTGTTCTAGCTCAAAGCTGCAGCCTTCAAGCTTTCTACCGCGGCCTGCCTGAAATAAGGAGGCATAATTCCACACTAGCAAGGTCACTTTTTCATACCAGAACACACAATTTGGATCTGCACACCTACGAGCCCGAGATCATGGTGCGCTGACAAGCTTGCGACTTGTAAATTCCACACTAGCCAGATCACTTTTTCACACCGGATCACACAAATTCTATCTGCACACCTGCGAGCCCAAGACCATGGTGCGCCCACAAGCGCGCTACTTGTAGATTTCACACTAGCCATATCACTTTTTCATACCAGATCACACAGATTGGATCTGCACATCCGCAAGCCCAAGACCACGGTGTGCCAACAAGCTTGCGACTTGTAAATTCCACACTAGCCAGATCACTTTTTCACACCGGATCACACAAATTCTATCTGCACACCTGCGAGCCCAAGACCATGGTGCGCCCACAAGCGCGCTACTTGTAGATTTCACACTAGCCATATCACTTTTTCATACCAGATCACACAGATTGGATCTGCACATCTGCAAGCCCAAGACCACGGTGTGCCAACAAGCTTGCTACTTGTAGAATTCACACTAGCCATATCACTTTTTCACACCAGATCACACAAATTCTATCTGCACACCTGCGAGCCCAAGACCATGGTGCGCCCACAAGCGCGCTACTTGTAGATTTCACACTAGCCATCTCACTATTTCATACCAGATCACACAAATTGGATCTGCACATCCGCAAGCCCAAGACCATGGTGTGCCAACAAGCTTGCTACTTGTAGAATTCACACTAGCCAGATCACTTTTTCACACCAGATCACACAAATTCTATCTGCACACCTGCGAGCCCAAGACCATGGTGCGCCCACAAGCTCTTCCAGCGCAGAATGCTTCTTGGAGCTGGAACTGCCAGGCACTGGCTGGCCACTGCAGCAATGCGTGTGAGCAGCAACCCGTCAACTGTCAACCATATCAAAAAATAAACAGCTTGTTGTATGAGCGGCATACTATCTTCACATAAGTATCGTATAAGTATCAGTGTGTGTGTGTGCGTGTGTGTGTGTGTGCGTGTGTGCGTGTGTGTGTGTGTGTGTGTGTGTGTGTGTGTGTGTGTGTGTGTGGTGTTGGACAGTTCATGCATGTTTTTATTAGCAATGTGTGCTAGGACCTAGCTGTCTTTAATGAGTTGGATTCAACAATGAGTGAGCAGCACACTGTCAAAAATGTGTGTGAGCGGCATGCTGTCAGAATTGCATAGGCGCTGTGTGTATTGAGCACTTGCATTGAGGACAAAAACTACATGCCCTAAAATTTATATAAAGCAGGCCAAGTGTGTAGGGTGTGTGCGAACGTGCGTGGCAAGTATTCAGAGTAGTCTGAGTAGTTTGTGCTCAGAGTTAGCAGCGTGCACTTCAATACCTACACAGGCTCACCTGTGTACATCATAACATGAATCTTGCACAGTCAGGACATGCGCGCGCACACACAATGACTTCCACTCACGTTTCTGAGGGCTGTGAGTGGAAGCTTTGGGCAAAGGCAGCGGAAGCGGGAGTGGATGAATCTCCTCTGCTACTACTGCTGCTGCTGTTGGAAAAGGGAGAGGGTTGTGCTTTACTAAGGGGGACTGAGGCTAAAGGGGGTAGGAGGGAGACGGGGCATTGGGGTCTTGCGCTTGTTAGGCTTTCGCCTGACAAGCTTCGCTTATGCCTGTGAGCGTTACCAGCCTCTGCTTTTGGCCTCTGTAGTGACGTGACGGGTTGCTGGCGTGAGAGGGTCGCAGAGCGAGGGGCAGAAGGTGGGAGCTGGGATTCAAGAGCCTTGACAAGAATGGGTGGAGAAGGGATCAGAGGAGCAGGTGTAGGAGGAGCAGCCACAACAGCATTTGCAACAGCGACGCCAGGGTGTGCTTGGGTGTGCACGACGGTTTTGTGAGTGTCTGTGGCCACCGAAGAAGGTGATGGAGGAGCAGCCACAACAGCATTTGCAACAGCGACGCCAGGGTGTGCTTGGGTGTGCAGGACGGTTTTGTGAGTGTCTGTGAACACCGGATCTCCGGCTGCGGAGGCCTGTATCTCTGCAGGCATCCCGTCCACTTCCAAATCTCCTTTCTGCTGCTGCTCCCTGCTCTGCTCACACTCCTCTCCCACCTCCCATCTCCCATCTTCCATCTCCTTCCTGCTGCTCCCATCTCCTTTCTGCTGCTGCTGCTCCCTGCTCTGCCCACACTCCTCTCCCACCTTCTCACCTTCACCATCCTCTCCCTCTTCCTCCTCTTCACAGGTCAGCAGAGTGGTGTTGACAGCACCCCCCCACCCACCCTTTCCGTATCCTCCAGAGGCAGCAGCAACCGCACGAGACCAAGCAGAGGAGGGCGGGGGGGGCCCAGCATGCGCAGCCTTGCGTTTCATTACAAGCCGTGAGATTAAATATTCTATGGCACTATCCACGACCTTTTGGCTAGGAGCATCTGCTGACACAAAATTAGGCGTAGGAGGAGCCTCACCTCCTTTCAGGATACCCAGCATTTTCCCTGCCACACAGTCAATACCACTGCTGCTGCTTTTCTCCTCTTCTTGCCTGCCCTCATCACCCGCATCATGTCCGCCCACTCCAGCCTGCTCACTAGCTCTGCTACTACTGCTGCTGCTGCTGCTTCTGCTTTTGCTCCTCACATCTCTTGATCCCGTCCCTGAAGCTTCCCTGGACCCTCTCTCGACCCTCCTCCTCGTGCTGCTGGTCATAGACTGCAAGCGGCGCGCCATGGATCGGCAGCTGTTCCTGGGATCGGCATTGCTAGGGATGCGACTGAGGGACCTGCATCTCATCCAGTGTTTGCGAATGTCACATTAAGGGCTGCAGAAGAGAGAGAGAGCGTTCCTATAGTTAGCAATCTAGGACGGATGCAGCAATGCTTGCAACCAACGCAGCTGCCAAGGTTTTGTAAGGTACATCGGGTCAGCTATAGGTAGGGTTGGCCAGGACCGTATATATACGCCGTATGAGACCGTATATTTGGTGGTTTTCCTGCCAAAAATACCGTATAGATACCGTATATATATGGTTCTGGCCAACTCTAGCTAAAGGTCGGGGGAAACAGGCGACTGCACAGATTTTGTGGTTGCGTGTGTGAGATTGAGGCCAGAAGAGGTGCACTGCTCTTCTTCTTGTATAAATCGTGGCCATTAGAGGTGCACTTCTCTACTTCTTGTAAGAATCGTGGCCAGGAGAGGTGCGCTGCCTTCCTTCTTGTAAGAATTGTGGCCAGAAGAGGTGCGCTTCTCTTCTTCTTGCAAGCCCTTCTTCTTGCAAGAATTGTGCGGGTAAAAGGCATATTGCCATCGTTTCAGATCATGTTTGCATCGTGCCAGGCTGTAAGGCAGAGCCACGCACCTCTGCACTCCGTATGTCCTGCTACTGCTGCTAAGAGGAAGGGTATGCAGCTGCTGCAGCCTCATGGACGGGCCTGTTGTATGGACCAGGATGAAACATGTTGTATGGACCAGGATGAAATATGTTGTATGGACCAGGATGGAATATGTTGTATGGACCAGGATGAAACATGTTGTTTGGACCAGGATGAAATGTGTTGTATGGACCAGGATGAAATATGTTGTATGGACCAGGATGGAATATGTTGTATGGACCAGGATGAAATATATGTTGTATGGACCAGGATGAAATATGTTGTTTGGGACTTGTTGTTTCCTTTCTGGAGGGGCTGTTCTTTGGTACACATGTTGTTTTGCACAGGTTGTTTGCACAGGTTGTTTGCACAGGTTGTTTTGCACAGGTTGTTTGCACAGGTTGTTTTGCACAGGTTGTTTTGCACAGGTTGTTTTGCACAGGTTGTTTTGCACAGGTTGGTTCTTTAGTACACAGGTTGTTTGCACAGGTTGTTTTGGAACCCTGGAGGTTGGGTGTAGGTGTGCGTGGGCAAGCTCGAGCAAACACACAAAGACAGTGTACAGCGGCTGCAGAGAGCTCTTCAACGACAGGCACACATAGCGCAGCCTGAAATGCAAGGCTTCAAGGAAGGGTGCGCACGTTTTGAAGCAATGAACCTGTTTTGAAAGTGTTTACATTTAGCTCAACACGCCCCTCCTTGCTAACATCTATATTGCAGGTCCTACCCTTTGCTTTACTTTATCACCAGAAGCGCCTACCTTTCTTGAGAGAATATTGCAGGTTCTACCCCTTGCTCTACTTTATCACCAGAAACGCCTACCTTTCTTGAGAGAAGTTGCGCGAAAGAACAGAGAAGGATTCTGCTCAAACAAGTTGGCACCTCGCATTGCCGCCATCATCTGCTGCGCAGCGCTCTCTGTTTCCTCTGTGTGCGTGTCTGACGAGCAGCCTGAATCTGCAGCATGGTCAGAATGGATGTCTCCATCGGCCGCGCCAACGGCAGCTGCTCTGTTGACGACCCCTCTACTTTCCTCAACCCTACTGACCACACCCGCAGTGGCAGTAGCAGACTGAGGAACAAAATCTTGAGGATGAGCATCATTTGAGGGGTGCTGGGTCTTTCTTGTGCTGTTAGTTGAGCTGGAAGGGGGGACAGACAGTGCATTGGGGGTGACGCTGGGGGGAAGATCGCTCCCATGGTGCAGCTTTCGGGCCTCTCCGCCCCTGACTCTGCCCCTGCTGCTGCTGTCGTCGTGTGCACCTGTGTACATGCTGCTGGCACTACCGCTCTTGGATGCTCGCGCAGGAGGGGGGGGGAGAGGAGGAGGATATGGTTGCAGCAACGTCAGCGGCGGTCGTCCGGAAAGGGACCTGCATGTGTTGGATCACCAGCAGGCAGGGAAAGGTGTGTTTAGAGAATTGATCGATGCACATAACACAGTTGTGGCTAGAGGATGAAGGACAAGAAGCGCACACGGACACAGAGCCGCCGTTGAAAGTGTATGATGTAGATTGAGAGCACACAAAAGCAAAGTGTAGCAGCGTCGGTAGCCACAAAGGGGAGGCTGTCCTGAGAGGGAGCTGCGTGGGTGGGAAAGGGGGTGTGTGTGCCTGAAAGTGAGAGCACAAAGAGGCACAAACTGCAAGTGACATTGTAAGATGTGTGACATTGTAAGATGTGTGCCGCTGCATTGTTGTAAGAGAAGTTGCAGATGGTGTGTGTTAGCACAACACAATCCACACCAGGCATGATACATGCCTAGCTCTGCCCTAAATCTGCAATTTAATTGGGAGAGGGTGATCGGGTGTTGCATCATTCGCTTGGTCACTGAAATAAAAACACATTATTTGATCCCAAACAAACTGTGGGCAAGCAATCTTGAAAGAGAGCTGGTGGAGCCTGTACCACATTTACGAAAGAACACGGAAAGATTCCAGGCAGGGTTAGCAGGAAAGCCACCTGAGAAGTGCACTCATACAGCCATAACAGGAATGCGTGGCTTCTCCTGCCACACCTTAGCCTACCTGTGGGAAAGACGGGAGGACTCAAGCTCGAGCGTTGAGTCAGTTGCTCTTCTTCCCCTGCTGATGCCAGGGCTTTGGGTGTGTGTCTGGCGTGAAAGGTGATGGCGTGAGACAATGGGTGGATGGGGTGGGGGGGTGAGCTGTTGCCTGAGCTGGATGCCTGTGTGCAGTGCACGACGTGTGGAGCAAATTATATTGTGAGGTAGAGGTAGTGCGGGAGCTGGATGCATGTGTGCAGTGCACGGCGTGTGGAGCAAGTTGTATTGTGAGATAAAGGTAGTGCAGAAGCTGGATGCCTGTGTGCAGTGCACGACGTGTGGAGCAAATTGTATTGTGAGGTAAAGGTTGTGCAGGAGCTGGATGCTTCTGTGTGCAGTGCACGACGTGTGGAGCAAGTTGTATTGTGAGGTAAAGGTAGTGCAGAAGCTGGGTGCTTCTGTGTGCAGTGCACGACGTGTGGAGCAAGTTGTATTGTGAGGTAAAGGTTGTGCAGGAGCTGGATGCTTCTGTGTGCAGTGCACAACGTGTGGAGCAAGTTGTATTGTGAGGCAGAGGTTGTGCAGGAGCTGGATGCTTCTGTGTGCAGTGCACGGCGTGTGGGTCAAGTTGTATTGTGAGGCAGAGGTAGTGCAGGAGCTGGACGCCTGTGTGCAGGGAACGACAGATGGCAAATTACGAACGACAGATGGCTAATTAAGAGGCGATGGTGCAAGCACCAGAGTACAGTGCCAGACAGATGATTCGAGCTTATCAAGACGGTGATTGTCCAAGCATGAGTCGTGACTAGGGTTGGCCAGAACTGTATATATATGCCGTATATGACCGTATATTTGGTGGTTTTCCTGCAAAAAATACTGTATATACACCGTATATATATATGGTTCTGGCCAACTCTAGTCGTGACAGGTATTAGCAAAGCGTATGTTGCTATGTTATGTTGAGCAGCCATGCCAGACTGGAGGCCTTTGTAATCAAAACGAAACTTAACAGCAAAGGGAGTTATTTGTCAATAGGCCAGGCATGTAAAGCCCAGATTCATCTGCTTGCTATAAGAGAAACAACAGAAGAGCCCGCATTGGTTTTTATTGGCCAAAGGCATTTAGGCATGTGTGTGATCTGAAAGTTATATGTTTGACCTGGAAGTTATATGTGTGTGATCTGGAAGTTATATATGTGTGATCTGGAAGTCTTATGAGTGACCTGGAAGAGGCGTATAGGACAAAAAAAGGGGAGGGAACAATTGCGTACCTGTGTCCACTGCTCCCGGGCGACTGAGGCTGCATGTTGTACTTGAATGTGCGAGTAGTTGGTAGCTGCTTTTTCTGCCTTTGCCCCCAGACGGGAGCTTTGTGGAAGGGGGAGGGACGGGGGCAAAGGGAATCAGAAGAGGACGGGTGTTTGAAGTGAGCAAGGAGAAGGCTGATGCCGGTGACTCTGACTGAGATACAGTTCCACGCTCTAAACTTCTAGGCAGATCCTGCTGCTCCTGCTGCTCCTGCTGCTCCTGCTGCTGCTGCTGCTGCTGCTGCTGCTGCTGCTGCTGCTGCTGCTCCTGCTGCTGCTGCTGCTGCTGCTGCTGCTGCTGCTGCTGCTGTGCAACCTTTGACACAAAATCTGCTGCTGCTGCTGCTGCTACTGCTCCAGCGCTTTTCCCCTCCCCGCTGGTGCTGCTTCTTTTTTGCTGGCCATTAAAGTGCTGCCTGACCCCTAGCCCTCCCTCTTCTGCAAAACCAGTCCTTGCATCAACTCCTAGATCATCCACGGCACTGCCTTTGGAAAATTTTAGTGCCTGCATAGGGCAAGCCAATGATGTTGCCTGGTCTTGGTAGCAGCGCACTTACCTATGCTCTCGCGATTTGCTTGGACTAAAACATCCTTGACTCAAAGTCAGTTTAGCCAAGCACACCCAATATAACGCCCGCGAACAGACACCACTATCTGAGCATGCAGGACCCGCATATGTATCTAAGCACCCCTCATATGTATCTCAGCACCCCTCACATGTATCTAAGCACCTCTCATATGTATCTAAGCACCCCTCATACGTATCTAAGCACCCCTCATATGTATATAAGCACCCCTGCAAACTCAGCTTGTGCCGGTTGGTGCCCAGAAGTGCTGTGGGGGAAATTTCCCGCCAGAACGTTGGTTATCAAAAGGCTCCCCCAAAAGAATTAAAAAAAGGGGTGTTTAGTTTTCAAGGTTATCCTGTTAGAGTTTTGGTGAAAATGGGTGCATTTAGACCCCCTTTGACCCCAGAGTTGGCAAGAAATTTTGCCAAACCTAAGGAGGGGCGGCCCCAACAGATTTTTACGATGAATAATGTGCAAAACTAACTTTAAAATTGTGCAATGGGGCTCTCTAAAGCACCACCTGACATGGCTATTTTATACCACGACACTGCCACATTTTAGAGTTTCATATAGTATGCAGTTTGTCACAAGAATCATCTCTGCAATCCATGCATCCCGTCTGGCCAGAGCCTTGGTGTTTCAACATCGCCAAGCCAAAACTGGGGTCCAGAAGCGGACCCCTACCCCAAACCCCCAGACCTTCACCAAAACGTTGAGAATATCACCCTGACCACCCCTGTCATTCTGCCATCCTCAAAGCCCCCTCTTACATACTGAGCAAAGCAAGGAATCATCATCTTACAAACGAATGCAGATTGTTAACGTTAACTGATTTGCAAGCCAGAAAATTGATTGCCGGTGCTGTAATCAAATGTGACGCCCCACCTGGATGGCTGCTGCTGCAGCCTCGGTTGCCAGCTTTGCTTCCTCAGCGGCCGCTGCTGCCTTTTGTCTGGTCGTATGAGCAGCTGCTGTGAAGGCTGGGGAGGGCTTGCTGCCCCTGCTACTTGCCTCTAAAACACACTCCGCTCTGCCTGACCCTGACCCTGACCCTCTACCCTCACTGCTGCTGGTGTAGGTCTGTTCTGTGCCCTTGCCGCTGTGGATGTCAGGCCTGTGCTGGAGGATTCTTTTACGGGGCTCAACTGACCCGTGACAGAAACACCAACGCCTTTTGAGGTTGGGTCATGTGTGCTTTTAATACCGTGGTGGCCCTCACCCTGATCTTCGGCTACAGCCATGCTGCCCTCCTCAACTGCCTCGTGCATTTCTCTATTGTCGCCTGGAAAAGTGGAGGCACGGTACGAGTCTGGGCAGTGTATAATATATATGCTTTAAAAAGCCTACAGCAAGTCATCAGCACCCTGTTTGTGCGGGATGTGCCTTAGAACTCTACGCTTGCATATGGGCACGACACATTTACATCATGAGCTGACATTGAGCAAGTACGGTTTTGGAGCGTGTTCTGTGCTCTGGTACGTTCGATCTGCAAAATTGCTGCTGACGTTATTGCATTAAACAATAGGCACTGCGTTTGCAACAGTACTTACAGATGCAGCTAATTAAGGCCAGAGATCAGGCTGTACCGCATCAGCCAATTAGCCACTCACTCGTGCCTGTGTGCAATTCCACGGCCACCACAGCATTTCCATCATTCTCCTTAGCTCGTGCCCCTGTGCTGATCGGGACCTGGCTGTTTTGCTGATTTATGTTGTTACTGTTGCCATCCCCTTCCCCATCATTAGCCCAACCCACTGCATGCCCAATGCCCTGAGAGATGCAAGCTGCCTCCACAGCAGCAGCAGCAGCAGCAGCAGTGGCGGAGGCAGAACCTTCTCCATCCCCATTTCTGGATGCTCTTAAACCACCATCCACGTTGCTCCAATTCCTCGCAGTGGCGGGAGCGTTAACAGTGGCGGGAGAGAAATTGCTGTGATGGTTCGCTTGACTGGTGGGAGTGCGCAGGGCCCCCGTCAACTCATTGTTCTGCAGCAAGAGGCAAACAAGAGTGGCCATTAAATCGTCAATTTGTGAGCGATTGAAGCTGTAGGCTAAATACGCGACCACAGCCGCAGACAATGTTATCATATAACGTCAACGCGAGAGTTGAGAGGTCAAACCAGTTTAGAGGGACGGATAGCAATGAAAGTGTGGAAGACAAGGGTGGAAAGAAAGAGGAGGCCCTGGCTTACCATCGAAGCTCTAAAGCAGCTTGGGTGCCTTTGTGCTTGTTGTATGTGAATAAGATATATGTGTACTGCTCAAGGCATGCAGAGAGGGAGAGGGAGAGGGAGAGGGAGAGGGAGAGGGAGAG
>Ga0307942_1002924_pt1 | contig 13880 bp, 15 predicted proteins | sample OrgLakmetagen175_FD_201846 | JGI IMG/M metagenome (GOLD analysis project Ga0307942, IMG submission 201846) | Saline water microbial communities from Organic Lake, Antarctica - #175 | ecosystem: Environmental > Aquatic > Non-marine Saline and Alkaline > Saline | place: Antarctica: Organic Lake...
CACTCCCCCTCCTGATCCCCCACACTAATAGAAAGGGTGTCAATCTGCCCAGAATTCAAGCAGCTATCTGCCTGCACAGGTCTCAAGTTCATATGAAGTACAACACACAACAACACAGGACAGGGGAAAGTCTTGGGCAGGTCCAGTGGTTTAATTCAGGCTTGGTGTGTGTGTGTGTGTGTGTGTGTGTGTGTGTGTGTGTGTGTGTGTGTGTGTGTGTGTGCAGTCGTGTGTGCGTAATTTGTCTGGGTGGAAGCGTAGCATCATGTTCTTGCCCCAGTTCTTCATCTCTTTGGCTGATGTTGACTTGGTCTACGATGCGGTTCAACATCAGCCAAAGAGATGAAGAACTGGGGCAAGAACATCATGCTACGCTTCCACCCAGACAAAGTACGCACACACGACTGTACACACACACACACACACACACACACACAAAGCCTGAATTACTTACATGCATTGAGGTTTGTTCCAGTTTTGACATTACAGATCTGGCTCAACGACTTGTATCCTTATTCCAAGATCTGACTGTCATCTTCACATACTAATGAACAATCTACTACTGTGTTGTGACCTTGCCTTGCATCTTTGCTGCCTCGTTGGGGCCAGCCATGGCTAAATCCTCACTACCTTGTGGTTGCCTTACATTGAAATATTTGTGATATGTGGCCCTACGTTGAAGTCTTAAGTTTCTTTGGCATCTACAGCCTCATACCATGCGTTGCGTTAAGGTCTACTCAAGAGCCTGTTTGCCCCACTGACTGCGTAGATTGCTCAGAATCTCGGGATCCGCATGGCAGCAAGCCTAAGCCTAGACAGAGGCAGATACTTTGTGCTGTGGCATTGTAGTTGATTTTCCTCACACTGCGATTGCCCCACTGACTGCGTAGATTGCCCAGAAGCTCGGCATCCGCATGGCGGTGAGCCTGAGCTTAGAGGGAGGCCGTTACTTTTTGCTGTGGCCTTGTAGTTTATTTCCCTCACACTGCGATTGCCCCACTGACTGCGTAGATTGCCCAGAAGCTCGGCATCCGCATGGCGGTGAGCCTGAGCTTAGAGGGAGGCCGTTACTTTGTGCTGTGGCCTTGTAGTTTATTTCCCTCACACTGCGATTGCCCCACTGACTGCGTAGATTGCCCAGAAGCTCGGCATCCGCATGGCGGTGAGCCTGAGCTTAGAGGGAGGCCGTTACTTTGTGCTGTGGCCGGTCGACAGCGACGGAGTCACGCCGCTGCTGCTGATGCCCGAGCCTGTCGTCAGCACAGACCAGGAGACGGCTGTGGGCAATGAGGCTGGCGGTGCTGCTGACGACTCTGTCACGGATTTGAGTAGCCCAGGGCAGCGAGTGGTTCGCACACTGGAGTCAGCCAGTGGCACGGATGAGCCTGCTCCTAGCAATCAGGGGCCCCCAGATGCTAGCTTGGAGTTCAGCAGCACAGAGGAGCCAAGCACTGCTAGCACACGGGAGCCAACTACTGCTAGCACAGAGGAACCAACTACTGCTAGCACAGAGGAGCCAAGCACTGCTAGCACAGAGGAGGCAACTACTGCCAGCACAGAGGAGCAACTGGGGGCAGGCAGAGACGCGCGTGCTGGCAGTGGTGCCTATGACACGTACACAGAGGAGCATCAGGGGGCAGGCACAGACGCGCGTGCTGGCAGTGGTGCCGATGACGCGTACATAGAGGAGCCTTTCCTTATTACCGGTAGTGGGGCAGAAGGTAAAGGCAGATACAGCAGCACTTTGCAGGGTTTAGATGGCTTAGGGGCAAGTGGTAGTAGCACTAGGAAGGACGCAAGTCGTTTAGAGGGGGCTAGCAATAACAGCAGCAGCAGCAGCAGCATAGAGGGGAGTGGCAGCGGCAGTAGTATCAAGCAGGATTTGAGCAGTGTAGAGGAGACCAGCAGGAGAAGCAGCAGTAGCATAGAAGGAGGTAGCGTACTTAGCAGCAGCAATGGTGTAGAAGGAAGTAGCGTCATTAGCAGCAGCAGTGGTGTACAAGAAAGTAGCGTCGTTGGCATCCCTGTGAGCACCGAAACTGACAAGGGCGGTGTCAATGGCAGCAGAATGCAGTCAGGCAGCAGCAGCACCGGCGAAAGAGGTGACAGCAGCAGCACTGGCAATGACAGCGCCCAGCAGGAATCAGTTATATTAGAGGGAGAAGACAGCAGCGGCAGCAGCAGCAGCATGAATAGTAGCCGTTATGGCAACAGGCTCAGGGGCTGCGTGATTGATCCGTACGGTTCAGGTAGCTTGCTGGAAGTGAGCGAGGTGTGTGTGTGTGTGTGTGTGTGTGTGTGTATGTGTTGTATCAAAGAGACAAAACCACGCGCCCTAAAGCAGTGAAAAGCACGTCCCGCATTATTCACGAAACTCAGATGGAATCATGTGGGTGCATTTTTAGAGACAGCTAATGGCATGAATAGGTCATTCCTCCTTGTATGATTAGGGGTGTGAATAAGGGTAAGGATTCGCCTTTATTGTGATTCAAATAAGGACCCGCCAAAAAAACATGTAAAAACCAGGTAAGGATTCGCTGAAATTGTGATTCAGGGTAAGGCCCCACCAAAATCGAAAGGACCTCAGAGCTTGTGCTGCTCCAGGTATGACTCCCGTGCATTACGCACACACACACACACGCACACACACACACACAAACACGCACACACGCACACACACACACAAACACACACACAGACGCACACACACAGACAGACACACACACATACATACATACACCTCAGGTGTGTGAAATGTTTGAGGTGGGGCCCTCCGTGCTTCTGCGGCCTGCAACACAGCGGCAAGTGCTGGCCGCTTTACTGTCACGCCAGGTATATGAGTGCACGTCAGAAGTTTACAGATTTATTAGTGCAGCTGTCGATCTTTTTGATCGATTTATTAGTTGGGACCTTTAGGTTGAGCAGCCATGCCAGGCTGGAGGCCTTTGTAATTTGAAATCCAAACTTTTCTAAACTAAACTAACTCTCACGCCAGGTATATGAGTGCACATCACACGACGCTTGACACAGACACACACACAGGCATAAACAGTTGCACGCTCACACCCACACATACACGCTGGCATGTGCCAGCAGCACTAGCATGCAGTACAGGCGCAGCACTAGCACTAGCACTAACAACCAGCACTAGCACTAGCATTAGCACTAACAACCAGCACTAGCACTAGCACTACAACCAGCACTAGCACTAGCACGCAGTACAACCAGCACTAGCATGCAGTACAAGCGCAACACTAGCACTAGCGCTAGCACTAACAACCAGCACTAGCACGCAGTACAAGCGCAGCACTAGCACGCAGTACAACCAGCACTAGCACTAGCACTAACAACTAGCACTAGCACTAGCACGCAGTACAACCAGCACTAGCACTAGCACTAGCACTAACAACCAGCACTAGCACTAGCACGCAGTACAAGCGCAGCACTAGCAATAGCACTAACAACCAGCACTAGCACGCAGTACAAGCGCAACACTAGCACTAGTACTAGCACTAGCACTAGCACTAACAACCAGCACTTGCATGCAGTACAAGCGCAGCACTAGCACTAGCGCTAGCACTAACAACCAGCACTAGCACGTAGTACAAGCGCAGCACTAGCACTAGCACTAACAACCAGCACTAGCACGCAGTACAAGCGCAACACTAGCACGCAGTACAAGGTTAACAAGGAAAAGCCTTCAGTCAAAGCGTGTGACACGCAGTACAACCAGCAAGGATCAGGAGGCTGACTCTTTCCCGCATCTTCCTATTTTCAGCCCTCAAAACCATATCTGCCTTCGGTGGACGTCTTTGTAGGTTTGGCCAGAACATACATTAAAAGGTATATATGGTGTACATACGGTGATTTTATCAAGAAAATCATCAAATTTACGGTCATGTACGGTGCATATAAACGGTTCTGGCCAACCTATATTTTTGCCAAGGCTGCCCAAAACAATCAATCCTCGTCATGGGGCGACTACCCGTCGTCCCCTAGTAAAGTTTTTTGTCCATTACATCTCATTGCTGATTCTGTCAGCCATGGATTTTGACTACAAACGCTTGAGAATCCTCTGCGTGTATCCTCATGCACGAAGTCGATGGGGGCCGCAGGAGAACAACGCGTGGAGTTGTCAATGCGGTACTACCAGGTTTGAACCTTATCTCAATGCGATTTGAACCATATCTCAATGCGATTTGAACCATATTTCAATGCGATTTGAACCTTATCTCGACTCTACGCCAATGAACCCCAAATTGCCCTTGCATCAGGTGGACGCATTTTTTGCCAAGGCTGCTGGATGCACTCCCTCCCCTGCTGGCATGGTGAGTTACTTGAACGAAATTGACTCATCCATGCGCTAACCCACGTTCCTGGTGAAAAGCTGGTGGTTGCATGCTTGAAAGACCTGAGAGCACAGTGGATTACCCCATGCACTAACCCAAGTTTTTGGTGAAGATAGCAAATTTATTAGTGCAGCTGTCAATCTTTTTGATTGATTTATCTGTTGGGACCTGTAGGTTGAGCAGCCATGCCAGGCTGGAGGCCTTTGTAATCCAAACTAAACTAAACTAAACTAACCCACGTTTCTGGTGCAGCTGGTGGTTGCATGCTTGATAGACTCGAGGGCTAAGTTAACACTAACCCATAAACCAACCCATATTTTTGTGAAGCTGGTTCTTACATGTTTGAAAGACTTGAGACAAAGTGGACCCATAAGCTGACCCATAAACTAGCCCATACCTGCCGGTGCCTGAAAGATTTGAGAGGAAAGAACTCATGTCACAGCCTTGTGCTACAAAAAAGTAGGGTTGGCCAGAACCGTATATATACGTATATATACACCGTATATTTGGTGATTTTTAAGCCAAAAATACCGTATGTACGCCGTATATATATGGTTCTGGCCAACCCTACAAAAAAGGTACTTCATGGTACGCCCTCAAGGGCTTTCCTTTTTAATATGCCTGACGATCAATGCACGCTCAAAAGTTCTCTTAGGTTGGCACTCACGTCCTCGCAGCCCTTACACAGATGAAGCATCCTTTGGTGTTTGCCTGGTAAACCATACACGCTATGAGTTACTTTTAAATGTTGGCACTCTCTTCCTCGCAGCCCTTACACAGATAAAGCCTCCTTATGGTGTTTGCCTGGTAAACTATACACGCTATAAGTTACTTTTAAATGTTGGCACTCTCTTCCTCGCAGCCCTTACACAGATAAAGCCTCCTTATGGTGTTTGCCTGGTAAACCATACACGCTATGAGTTACTTTCAAATGTTGGCACTCTCTTCCTCGCAGCCCTTACACAGATAAAGCATCCTTTGGTGTTTGCCTGATGATTGATACATGCTCAGAGGTATTTTTATATATGCTATACGCTAAAAGTTTAAGAAGTGGCAGTCCCTCCCTTACTAACCCCAACACCCCCTTTGCAACTACAGGGGAGACTGAGCGCATGAAATCCCCTTCGAATCTTGAAGCTTCTCCGATACCCCTGCCTGGATATCACAATTCCCATTGCAATTTTAAGTGCAATCTCAAGTGCTATCTCAAGTGCAATCTCAAGTGCAATCTGAGTGCCACTGAGCGCATCAACTTTCTTGTTTGAGTCTTAGAACACCTCCGATACTTTTGCAGCACTGCACGCCCCAATCCTCTTTGAGGACACGTAGCTAATATATTTCAGCAACCCTGCATTACCCCGACCCCCTTTGCAACCACAGGTGCCACTGAGCACGTCAACTTTCTTGTTTGAGTCTTAGAACACCTCCGATACTTATGCAGCACTGCACGCCTAATCCTCCTTGAGGACACGTAGCTAATATATTTTAGCAACCCTGCATTACCCCGACCCCCTTTGCAACCACAGGTGCCACTGAGCACGTCAACCTTCTTGTTTGAGACTCAGCACACATTTGATATTTTTGCAAATCTGCACCACCCCGACCCCCACCCTGACCCCCATTGCAATCTCAAGTGCCACTGAGCACAAAAATTTTCTACTTTTTCAAGACTTAGAACACATCCGATGCTTTTGCAACCCTGCATTACCCCGACCCCCTTTGAGTGCACCTCCGATACTTTTGCAACCCTGCATCACCCCAACCCCCTTTGAGTGCACCTCCAATACTTTGGTAGCCCTGCATCACCCCAACTCCTTTTGAGTGCACCTCCGATACTTTAGTAGCCCTGCATCACCCCAACCCCTTTTGAGTGCACCTCCGATACTTTTGCAACCCTGCATCACCCCAACCCCTTTTGAGTGCACCTCCGATAGTTTGGTAGCCCTGCATCACCCTAACCCCTTTTGAGTGCACCTCCGATACTTTTTAGCCCTGCATCACCCCAACCCCCTTTGAGTGCACCTCCGATATTATAGTAGCCCTGCATCACCCCAACCCCTTTTGAGTGCACCTCCGATACTTTGGTAGCCCTGCATCACCCCAACCTCTTTTGAGTGCACCTCCGATACTTTTTAGCCCTGCATCCCCCCAACCCCCTTTGAGTGCACCTCCGATATTATAGTAGCCCTGCATCACCCCAACCCCTTTTGAGTGCACCTCCGATACTTTTGCAACCCTGCATCACCCCAACCCCTTTTGAGTGCACCTCCGATACTTTGGTAGCCCTGCATCACCCCAACTCCTTTTGAGTGCACCTCCGATACTTTTGCAGCCCTGCATCACCCCAACTCCTTTTGAGTGCACCTCCGATACTTTTGCAACCCTGCATCACCCCAACCCCTTTTGAGTGCACCTCCGATACTTTATAGCCCTGCATCACCCCAACCCCTTTTGAGTGCACCTCCGATACTTTTGCAGCCCTGCATCACCCCAACTCCTTTTGAGTGCACCTCCGATACTTTTGCAACTCTGCACCACCCCGACCCCCTTTGAGTGCACCTCCGATACTTTAGTAGCCCTGCATCACCCTGACCCCCTTTGCAACCTCAGGTGCCACTGAGCACTTTAAACTTCCATTTCAGCCTCAAAACATCCCCGGTACTCTTATACATAGGGTTGGCCAGAACCTTATTACACTCCGTATATGACCGTATGTATGGTGATTTCCCTGCAAAAGATTCCGTATGTACACCGTATATACGTATTATTATATGGTTCTGGCCCACCCTACTTGTACAGCTACCACCATCCCTTATACAGCTATCTTATACAGCTACCACCATCTCTTTGTGCATTCACAGGTGCCCCTGAGCATTGAAACAGCGCTGAATAGGAACGGGGCTCGACTGAGTGGGGGTAGCATATCCCCACACGCTCTGGCACGAGCGCAGGCCGCAGCTGAGAAGCGCATGGCCCTTCTTCCTGGTGAAAGGTGTGTGTGTGTGTGGATTGAATAATGGGCAGCATATCCTCACACGCTCTGGCACGGGCGCAGGCCGCAGCTGAGAAGCGCATGGCCCTTCTTCCTGGTGAAAGGTGTGTGTGTGTGTGTGTGTGTGGATTGAATAATGGGCAGCATATCCCCACACGCTCTGGCACGAGCGCTGGCTGCAGCTGAGAAGCGCATGGCCCTGCTTCCGAGTGAAAGGTGGGTGTGTGGATTAAATAATGGGCAGCATATCCTCACACGCTCTGGTACGGACGCAGGCCGCAGCTGAGAAGCGCATGGCCCTGCTTTTGAGTGCAAGGTGGGTGCGTGGTTTGAGTATTGGGCAGCATATTCTCACACGCTCTGGCACGGGCGCAGACCGCAGCTGAGAAGCGCATGGCCCTTCTTCCTGGTGAAAGGTGTGTGTGTGTGTGTGTGTGTGTGTGGATTGAATAATGGGCAGCATATCCTCACACGCTCTGGCACGGGCGCAGACCACAGCTGAGAAGTGCATGGCCCTCCTTCCGGGCGAAAGGTGCGCGCTTGAATTGAATGGTGGGTAGCATCTCCTCACACACTCTGGCACGGGCGCAGGCCGCAGCTGAGAAGGGCACAGCCCTGCTTTTTAGTGATAAGTGTGAGCTTGAATTGGGTAATGGGTGATCAGAAGAGAGAGAGAGAGAGAGAGAGAGAGAGAGAAAGAGAGAGAGAGAGAGAGAGAGAGAGAGAGAGAGAGAAAGAGAGAGAGAGAGAGAGAGAGAGAGAGAAAGAGAGAGAGAGAAGATGGGTGCGTGGATTGAGTGATGGGTGATCGGAAGAGAGAAAGAACTCTGGCACGGGCATAGGCTGCTTGTGGAAGGTGCGTATAACAAGATGCTTGTGGAAGGTGAATATAACAAGATGCTTGTGGAAGGTGAGTATAACAGGATGCTTGTGGACGGTGAATAGAACAATTCTGGGATGGCACCAGAAATGTGTCATGCGGCGAATTTGTATAACGCCGTATCGTATTTAATGCATATGTTACTGTATTCAACGTCCCAAATGACCGTATGACATATCTTGGGTGGTGGCACCTTCATCTGCAAAGAAGCACATCGTTGCCTTGTAGACGCAATTACAATGTATTTAATGTACGTTATTACTAGTATACCTCAGACCCCAATGCGCACAGGTAGCTCCAGTCCAATGCATGCAAGGAGCATGCTTGTTACAGATGACTAGATTTTCCCACAGCGCACACACACATACACACACAGACATACGCGCGCACACACACACGCACATGCTTATGCACACACACACACACACACACACACACAGACACACGCACATGCACACACACACACACTCACACACACACACACACGCACCACGCAGAGAGCCTCAGCTCCAAGTGGCCCTCCTGAATTACTACAGCCATTCCTTAGATGATGCGTACCTGGAGTTGGGCTCAGTCCTTGAGAGGCTGCAGGCCTCCCAGGCTGCAAATAGCAGCAGCACCTCCGTCACCATCACCAGCAGTAGTAGCAGCAGCAGCAGCAGCGGCTTAGGAACGATGGAGGAGGATGACAACGTGTTGCTAGAAAAGGGGGCGCTGCTCATGGAGAAAATTAGGCTTGAGCTGATGTTCAAGGAGGACAGGTTATAAAATCGTTACAGAAGCTACAGAGGTTACAGACTAAATAGTGGCGCTGCGCTTGGGGACCCTAGGTCGTGCAACTCAGCAAGTCTTGTGCAAAAGGCGTGGCAGGTGTGCAAACCTCCACAGCTATAAGACATTGTGGGTGATGCAAGATGTCTGTTGGAACTTCCTGAAATTTTCAATCCCGGACAGCGCTTGCACCGAGCACACGTCATCACAACAACAAGTGGCCGGAATGCAATTGTGCTCCAGACAGCCACCGTGACAAACATGCTGAGGCTCAAGATTCATATCAGCTCCTGTCAAACCACTCTGTCTTACTTTGAAACACGCTGTGATACTGCAATGATCAGCGATTTGCTCGTTGGAAGGTTGAATATCAGTGCTCAGCAAATTATGGTAAAAGTTGGGAGTCATGAGGATGTGATCAGGTCTACTTCTATGCCTGCCATGATACCCCACAAAGGTGGCCTGTCCAGAGTCTCCCTTACCTCTGCCAGTAGTGAGCATGTAAGGACCAGCGGCAGCAATGTCAAGGAGCAGTTTACCAGCACAATTTACCGATTTGCAGCAGGTGAGACGAGCATGTTGTAAGCACTTGAAGTCATCTTGAATGTCGTAGTGCTCGTCGGTAAACTCAGAGAGATCACCTATGTGCGCGTTGAAATCACCCATCATAAGGACGTTAAAAGTTCAGAGAAGCAGTGGTGGCCTCGTCAAAGAAGTGTTCAAAGCTCTCTGTAATGTCACTGTTGCTCCTTTTATCTGTTTTAGGGTTTAGATAGACAGCGCCCAACGCTACATTACCAGGAACATTGAATACCTGCCCTGCACACTTCAGCCAAATAGCTTGAATCTGCTCAGAAACGTGCCAAACAGTGACAAAGTCATGAATACTTCGGTCTATGAGAACAGCGACTCCATTGCCTTTACGGCCAATCATGGTTGAAGAGATAGGAATATGATACACAGTATGCGCAGGAAGTGCAGTAGCAAAAATGGAAACGACGTCGTTGTTCTCCGCCAACACTGCAATGTGATGCTGTGCAATATGTTCACAAAGGCGTTCAAGCTTTAAGTCACACACAAGACCATCTACATTAATGAATGTAGTCTTAACAGCATTGCCAGGCCGGCCTCCTTCCTAGTGCTTAGCACCATTTACTCCCTCTTTGTTTGTAGTACTTCTTTGCTTGGCGCCTGGGGTGTCGCCAGAGGGCGATGAACCTCTGGTACGGACTGGGGCAGCGACATTTGTCATGGTGACCTCGTTGTATCGAGGGCTTGTGGGCTGTGAGGGATAGGCAGAGGGTGGAGGCAGTGAGTATGATTGGACTTGCTGCTGAGGGGGTTGCTGGGGGTGGTGGGTTTTGGTTTGCTGCTGCTGTTGCTTAGAGTTTTGCTGGGGGTGGTGGGGCTGCGTCGGAATGTTAGAAAGGTAAGGTAAGGTAAGGTTACATCACTATATATGCCTCAAAGGGAATGTTAGAAAGCCTTACTAGGATCCATTGTTTGGCTTACTGCTCGCTTATTTGATGAACAAGCTGCCAGTAAGCCAGCTTGATTACTACCTAGGAAGCGAATAGGAAGCCATGAGTAATGCTTTCCAGTAATGCTTTTTTCAATAGAATTTCAATAAGCCACGAGTGCCTTGATAATCTAGTTAGGAAGCGGTGGGTCCTTAGTGGTGCAGGAATCCAAGGAAGCAGGCTAGTAACCCTGGGAAGGCTTGCTTTGCTGAACTGTATTTTAGTAAGCCACAAGTACTTTAGCAATCCAGCTATATAGCTATATAGCATATATAGCATATATGAAGCAGGGTGTCTTACTGGAGCAAGAATTCAAGGAAGCAGGCTTGGTAAGCCCAAGTAACCCACAGAGATCAGCAATCAGCAAGCAGTAATAAGCCACAAATAAGTGGGGAAAGAAGGCGCTGTAAAGCTGACAAACAAGCGGCAGCAAGCCTGCCTAAGAAGCATGCAGCAATCCTGATTAGTAAGCCACAAAGAAGCAGGCTAGGAAGCCACAGAAAGCCTGACAAACAAGTGGCAGTAAGCCTGCCTAAGAAGCATGCAGTAAGCCCGATCAGTAAGCCACAAAGAAGCGTTGCAGGAAGCCGTAGTAAGGCTGACAAACAAGCGGCGGTAGGCCTGCCTAAGAAGCATGCAGTAAGCCTGATTAGTAAGCCACGCACAAAGAAGCAGGCTAGGAAGCCACAGTAAGGCTGACAATCAAACAAGCGGCAGTAAGTCTGCCTAAGAAGCATGCAGTAAGCCTGATCAGTAAGCCACAAAAAAGCGGTGCAGGAAGCCGTAGTAAGGCTTATTGTGGCTTACTTGCCTGATTATTTGCGGCTTACTGGCCTGGCTTATTGTAACACACTGAGCGCTTACTGATCTCATTCCCACCCCGGCTTATTTCAGAGCTTCTTAGGCTTACTAAGCAATTCTTTAACAGGCTTGTTTTGTGCTTACTTGAGAAGCCAAGGCACATGATCACGCTTACTAATCCTGGGTTACCTGCTTGGCTTCCTAAGGAAGGAGTATGCATTACCAAGCACTAAGCCATTAATTGAATACACCCTTACTTGCTTGGATTACTGCTGCTTACCTGCTTTCCTGGCTTCTTTGGCTTACCTATGCGACTTGTTCAGTAAGCCAAAAACCTGTTTTTTCTGGTAAGCACTCAAGAAGCCTAAGAAGTCAACAAGTAAGGCTTTCTAACATTCCGACGTGGGTATGCTGCTGCTGCTGCTGCTGCTGTTGCTGCTGTTGCTGTTAATTCGATTTGGCTGTTAAAGATTTTGGAGAAAGGTCACAATTTTTAAGCTATAACTTATAGTATAAGGCTCTCAGTTTCTCTAGCAATCCATAAGCCTAGTAGGACAAAGTCCTAGGGTCCAATAATCAATGTCGGTCAGGTTGTCTTTTGGCCGTGCACTCAGACCCGCCCACACCTTGATGGTCATTGTGAGAGTAATGTTTTAAGCTCCGACGTAGCCCACACTTACTTGAAAATGCAGATATCCGACGACATGCTTCATCTCCCTTTGTGTCTCCTCATGTTGTTAAATGAATGGAAATGTTGAGGTCTTCCAGGTGTTCCCATCACTCCGTTGGTCACAATAAGAAGCTTCCCCCTGAGCTATAGTAACCTTTGACCCTTTAGGAGCTTTCCCCGTGAAGATGTTAAGCTGCTGACAAAACTTTCCTTTTCTCTCAACTGGCAATGAACAGTGACCTAGACATGCTATGCTGGTTTATCTGTTTTAAAAGTGATGATCATGTGCAAGCTAAAACCTAATTTCGAGCAGATAGACTCTCTAGTAATTGGCTGTCTTAGGAGAGCAAGAGTGGCCAAAGGTGTTTAACAGCACGTAAATTTAGCTTCCCGCTGGAAAGCACGTGTTACCAAAAAGGTCAGTGGCAATTACTGCAGCTGGCTTGCAAATTTTCCACTTCCATGGCCGCAATGGCAAATTTTACATGACACGGCCATAAGCTCCCTGTTGCTATTACGCAAGCCCCGCCACACTCCCCACAATGCAACGTAACAAGAAAGGTCTCAAACAAAACAGGAAATCATTCACACATTGCAGCCACGTGCAGTGAAGATCCTCGAGAAATCTCGTATGTGCGGTCTTTGCCTCCCAACCGCTTCATCCCCAATCTAACCCCTGCCTCTTGTTTCTCCTGGTGTGATATGCTGTCCAAAGAGGGGTGCAGATTCTGAAGCTAGATTTTTTAACGCCACTACTTCCTGATGTGACTAAAATATCATACTATTTATGACCTATACATCCAGGTTTGTCACCAAGAAGAGTGTGGAGTTCATCTCGGATGTGTAGGGACTTTAAAGCCAACGGACGTGGTGATGAATTAACTTCAGACATTCCAGCCCAATTACAAGACTATTAATGGCATCTGTAAACTCTGTATAAATGACATATACAAGGCCTTGTTACAAAGGTTCATTTTCATAAAAGCCCGTTTGCAAGTTTATGAGGGGCATACACCACAGTTTACAAAGATTCGTTTAAAAAAGCCCTCTTGCTTAGTAAACGAGGAGCATGAACCAGCGTGGTAAAATCCTAGCGGGCATACCCACGTAAAAATACATTCACGCTCCATCAAACCATCTTTAAATAAAAGACATCACCGTACATGACTGTAATCTCATGGACACAATCGCCACTCTGCAAACATACACAGCCCTTTCGTGCACAGAACAGCACTACAATTTGGTTAGGAGCCGTTCCTTCTCATCAAAGACAAAAAGCTGTGTCCACTCACACTCACACCCACACATACACCCACACCCACAACCACCTACACCAAGCCTGACCGCTTCTCACACTCTTGTCTTGCTCTGTACACAAAACGCTACTTAGAGGCCCCTGGCGCAAGGCTTGCCCCCTAGGTGGAGCCGTTGCTCCATTTGGCTGTGCAAGTCCGGTGGGGCATCCATGCAGTTCTCTGGCAGGCCTAGGTACGACTCAAAACCGTAATCATCGAGGGTGCCTGCGGGCATCGGGGCAGGAGTCAAAAGAGGTTCAGGGAGTGAGCGAGGAGGTTTAAAGACCAGTTCCCAAATGACCTGGCTCCTGAACTGCTTTATTACACGCATGAAATTAATAGAGGGTGCTTGGAAGCACTGGGACAGAAGTTGGAAGGAGTTCAAAAATAAAAAGGGGCATTTGTAAGCAAGGATGCCTGTGCACCCCCCCCTCCCCCCCTGATCCTCATAAGTGGCTTATTTTGGCGGTGAGTTCAATATAAAAATGGGCATTTATAAGCTTAGCAAGGATGCCTGTGCACCCCACCCCCCTGATCCTCATAAGTAGCTTATTTTGGCGGTGAGTTCAATATAAAAAGGGGAATTTAGAAGCTTAGCAAGG
>Ga0307942_1002925_pt1:0-10000 | contig 13879 bp, 11 predicted proteins | sample OrgLakmetagen175_FD_201846 | JGI IMG/M metagenome (GOLD analysis project Ga0307942, IMG submission 201846) | Saline water microbial communities from Organic Lake, Antarctica - #175 | ecosystem: Environmental > Aquatic > Non-marine Saline and Alkaline > Saline | place: Antarctica: Organic...
AGGGCCACGTGAAGAGGAGACGGCGAGGCTGGTCTCCTGATAACCATGCATAACCAACACAGGTCGCCAGACCCGACAAAAATTGAGAGAGCCACTGCAACGAGTACAGTGGCTCTATTTTTTTATTTTTTTAGGCCAGCACTGTTGACTGTTATCGACTCTCATCAGGAAAAGGTTTTAGGTCAAGTCTGCACCCCTCCTGATCCCCATTGATCTTGTTCTTTTTCTTTTGGTGGAGGAGTTCTACGGTACCCGCTACCAAAATGGCTCCTTTTACTTTATCGGGGAGCGGAACTGCCTGCGTAGCTCTTCCTTTTCCTTAATACCTATGTTCCATCCTTCACATGATGCAAGAGCTTTCCAGTTTATTTTTGTGTTAATTTCTTTACTTCTTCTTCAATTAAAGATCTGGTTTTGCCCCTCCTTTTGGTCAAAGTCATTTTAAACCTGCCCTTTCAACCCTCAGTGTGAATTAGCTGACCACAGCTTGTGGCAACAAAGAAGGCCCAATAGAGTGTGTTTTCATATTTGAAAGGAAACCTGGGGCCAGTTCAGGTTATTTTATTACTTTGCACACGGCAATTGTAAAGAGCAAGCAATACCGAGGACACTATTTGTCTTGAGGAGGAGGTATACGGCATTTGTGCGCTATTTTTAGCTAATTGATGTAAGTTTCTAGATTCCTTTGAATATCTGAATCTGTAAAAACAATACCTCCAGATCATTCGAACTGAAGAAAATGCCCGTGGATAACTTGAAAGTTAGCACTACAAACAGACCTAGGGTGTTGAAAGCTGTACCACAGTAAGTGACCACACGCACAAAAAAAGATGTCATCAACATAAACAGAGTGGCAAATTCTTGTTGCTTTAATGTACACATTAGGTACAGAGTTCAGTCCTTACGTTTTCAAATGTTGCACTTGATACACCCACCATGCCTCTTCCAGCCTTGGGCTCGGACCTAGCTTGCAGCTGCACATCACAAATCACACATATTGTAATCTTACTGACGCTCAAAGGGATGAGCCATAAACGCGTGTCCTTCCGATCCATCATATTGATGGAGAAAATCTATTATCAGCCGCCTTGTGACCCTTGCAAGGAAACCAGCTGCAGTCATCGTAGTGCTGCACACAGAGAAGGAGATACTTTTTGTTTGAGACTAGGTTCCTAGTTTACTTTAAGTAGTGAGAGCATGCACTGTCCAACACTTCCAACTCAACAGTTTCTGGAGGTAAGCGCGCACTTCTTGGCCATCAAACATCTCTGAACACCGGTGTCAGTCGTAGCGTGCATGCTGCTCAAGTTCAAGCAAAAATTGCAATTCTGCAATTCTGCAATTCTGCAATTGCACAACGCCTCAGCCTACTAACTGTGCACATGCGCTTCAAGTGTAGCAAAGATTGTGTTTGACGTGCTTACAATTGCCTCGGCTGCTCCACAGGTCCTGAAGAACCTGTTGGTGAACGACTGTTTTACGTTCCTGGAATAATTCATCGCACTGCACTGCAAGTTCGTGCTGGCATGCGACGAATTATACCAGGAACGCATGCCAGCACAAACTGCTGCATCTTGGGAGATCTTCTTGAATGTCTTGTAAAGATGTCCTATTATGCCTGAAAGAGCAAAAGCGTGCACATGTTTGAATTCCTTTAGCCACACCATATTTTGACATTGTATCCATGCAAGGCGTCCGGGTTACCTGGCTGCATGGCCATTGTCTGCGTAACCTCGGTGATGTCTTCCATTAAAAGCAGCTAGTTCTTGCACCCTGTGGCCCTGGATCTTTATGACCTGCAAACATGGAACGAGAGTATCATTTTAACAATTGAGGGATATTGAAAAGGATCAACATGCGGATGAAAATGCAGGCTAAAACAAATGGCTTGTCTGAATGTGATCATAAAATCCTCCTCCATCGCCCATATGAATGTTGTCAAGCATATAGCCCGTCACCTCTGCAAAACAGATGCTGCTGTTGTCATATGCCTGAGCTGCAGGTTCAGACACACTGGGGATCACAGGCCCGCCCTGCAGGGCTGGTTCAACAAAACATCTGCACTGGTTGGCCTAAAGATACTGGTCTAGCATGTTAAGCCAGCACTCGTTTGCCCTTGACTATATTAATAAGTTGCATCTGCACATTTCTTTCGATCTGACTGCCACGCACCAGGGAGTGGAGCAGGCCCAGCTAATTTGAGCATTGCCGCAGTGTAAGGGTCATGCCAACCTCCCAAATTTTGAGCTCTGTAGCGTCTTTGCGAGTTTGTTAGAGATTGATTACTGACCTGAAACTCAGGATTTGGTCTCGTGTGCAATTTCCAGTTTTCCAGTTTTTGGCAAAAACTTTTCCTCTCCCCAGAACCAAACATTAGTATTGAAAAGCACCGTAGTTGTGCAGTAACGTTTCTCATATCAGAAACAAATGTGCAACCAAGTGACTCAGCAGTCTTAGAGGCAAGGACCTTCATCAGGAATCCCTACCCTCAAACAGCCTCTGCCTCTTTAAGCCTCTGTTTGATAGCCTCAGGTCAAACAGTAAGGCAGGATGTTCCTGATCTTTGCTTCCCCAAAGAACACGTTTTGGGCCCATCAAACGCGTAAAGAAAGAAGTAATCAGCAACTTACATTTGAACAGTGTAATACAATGGCTTGTTCAATACAAACGGCCTGCTGTTTGTAGGCAAGTACAGCATCGTTGCTGAGTTTTGAGGAGGAAGCCAGACAGGAACTGCAGCAAAAGGGCATCCCTGCCACTCTTGCAATGTGGGAGATCTGAACAGGTCCATGCAAGGAGCATTATCTTCATTTCAGAGCAATTCATTTGCGTTGCAATCAGTAAGGCAGGATGTTCCTGATATTCGCTTTCCCAACGAACATGTTTTGGGCCCATCAAACGCGCTAAGAAAGAAATAGTCAGCACCACAGTATAAAAGTGTAATACAACAGCTTGTTTAATGCGAATGTCCTGCTCTTTTTAAGCAAGTATAGCGTTGCTGAGTTTCAGGAGGAGGCCAGACAGAAGCTGCAGCAAAAGAGCACCCCTGCCACTCTCCGCAATGTGGTCGTGCTCTCATTGAGTCCCAAAAGAGTCAACTCGCTGAGTGCCTCTTCTTAGCAGTGACATGCACAAGAATGCACAGCGAGTGTCTCTTCTTAGCAGTAACATGCACAAGAATGCACTGCAAACACTCAATACTCAACAGGCACCAAGGCTGTTACGACCGCATGGTAGGCAAGGTTGGGGGCGACGAGCGTAGAGGAGCAGATTATGAAAATAATGGCTGGACAGCTCCTGAGTAAGTCCATCTGCTGCTGTTCTCAAACTCATCCGACTCAAAACTCAGGATAAGAGCACAGAGCAGGCATAGAGAAGCCTTGTGTCGAAGGTGCACCGAGACAGAACTCAAACTGACCCTCGTCGGAATGTTGGAGAACGTTACCGGACTGCTATGGCTTACCAGGCTTGCTACTTGGTTACCAATTCCTGGCTTACAGGTAATGACCATAAAGTAAGCGGTGATAAGCGGTGATTAGCGGTGATAAGCGGTGATAAGCGGTGATAAGCGGTGATAAGTGGTGATAAGCGGTGATTACTAGTAAGCTATGGTAACTGAGGTCTGTAAGGGGACAATCACGTGATTACTCAATGTGCTTGTTACCATGGTTTACCAGCAACCATTTAATGATCGCCTTTTTAGTAAGCAGAGAGTAGGCTTTGAAATTCATTTGCACTTACCGAACCGCTTGCTGGTGAGCCAGACCAGTAAGCGTCGTTGCTACATAGCTTACTGGTAACTGAAGCAGTAAGCCATTAAGTAAGCTGGCTTACTAGTAAGCCACACTGGTAAAGCATGTGAGGCAAAGACCTGCATTGCTTGCTGGTAACCACCTAGCAGGTTTGATTGGTGCTCAGCTGGTTCCGCGGTCTAGTGGCCTCATATATAGTAGTTGACCTCGATGAAAAGTAAGTGAAAGTCTACGCTCGAAAACACCAGCGTGCATTAAGAAAAGGCTCTCAATTCTGCTCACACTAGCCAGAGCCCCACCAAAAATCGAAAAAAAGAGAAACCACAGAGACTAACGAGGATCTGGCAAGTTGTCAGCCATGCACCTTCCGGCCTGCGCCTAGCCCTCCTGAAGCCAGACGCTCTACCAGTAAATCTCCTCAGATCCCGCCCCTATTATCACCGTTGTTGTTGTTGAAGTGTGTCTTTCCTTTGCAATTTTGTTTAAGCTTTTTTTTGCATGGCAGTGTAGTTTAGTAGCTAGCTAATTGGTGCACTTTGTGCAGGGTGGTGCCCAGGTTTAGTAGATAAGTTACAGTCTACTATGTATAGGTATATTGTGCCCCCGACTCCAAGGAGTATGAGATGAAATGTGACTTTGTTGTTGTGAGAGATGCCTCGGAGGCTCCTTGTTTGTAGAAGCTGGATGAGAGGTAGATGTTGGTTGTGTGCTTTATCTAATGTCTGTTGCGGGAAGAAAGTCTACACAATGTATGTCTCTGTAGTCCCTAGGGGGATTTCGATAAGATGAATGTCACGTTGGGGGGCGATGTATGAGCACATCCGCGTGGTGCCCCCTGGAAAACGCCTTTGTGTGCCTCCGCGCACACGCCTGGAAAAACTTGAGCGGCTAAGACTCATACGGCGGAGCAACATAGCAGCCCTCAGCGTGGTAGCTGAGGCAGCAGTCACAACCAGGACCCTGCTGTAGCTTGCGATCTGCTTCTGGCGAGTTAAGCACCGGCTCCCTTCGCGGCCAGGAGGCATACCTTGGCTCACGGTTTCAATTGGCAAGTTGTGGAGAACAGCATCGGACTGGTCTGCTGTAGCTGGGTGAGCTGGTGGGGTGGGCAGCTAGAGAGGAGAGAGAGGCGCTGTTTTTGGGGGCTGCATGTGTCCTTTGTTCTCTCTTCTGCTCCGCTGCACTTGATCCCTTGGCACTCCTGGTTTTGTGAGGCCTCTGGTTTCCTGCTCCCTGACTGAGGCTTTTAACACGTCCAGAGATGAAAAGCTAATTATCATAATCTTGATGCCTTCTATTCGCGCTTCTTCAAAACAAACGTCCTCTTTCTCTATACACTTTCTCTTCTACATACATTGTTTCCTCTAGCTACTGTTCCTTTTGTTTAGCCAGGTGTGGTTTCAGGCTTTTGCCAAGCTTCCGCTGAGATGCCCTTTGAGGCATATATAGTGATGTAACCTGACCTCACCATACCTTGAAATGTCACGTTGGAAAATGTTAGGATCTTTGGGTCGTTGCTCGTCAGATCAAATTACGGTCTTTGCAAAGTATAAGACTCAGCACATCTACTGATATTTGGGCGCCTTCGGACCAAGAAAGGCCTCCAAGGTGGAAAAACCATCCAGCAGAGGAGTGAGTTCTTTGCATCGCTGGTCCCTAATGCTTCTACCAGTTCTCTGGCCCATGTCCTTGTGCGCTCTCTGCACACATGTATGTGTGTCTACTACTCTGAGTCTACTCAGCTTAGGGTCGCCACTACACTATTGCTCCTTCTCCGGAGCTGGGACCCATGACTCAGACGGACCTCTCGGCCTCAATGTGGTTACATATTAACATCGCTAAACAAACAAAATAGAATCGGAGACCTTACACGGCACAGGGTCTCTTGAGGATCCCCTCTAATGGTACCTCTTAGAGTTCACATGTTGTCAATTGATTACCAATAATAAGAAGATAAAGGTTATCAATAAGACTGGCCATCCAGCTTATTGAACAAGACATAAAGAAACTCTCAACTGCCAACCAACTTAACTGCTCTGTCACACGATTCGTCGCTGCCAACGATTGGGCGTGACATGCTGTCTGGGAAAGGTGGATCTGCTGATGGCTGGCAGTGCTGCTGCTGAGTTGCTCCCGTTCTCCTAGCAGAATGATAAGGACGTCCGACTTAGGCCTCTGGGACATTTCCAGCAATTTGAGCCACGCACTTTCTTGCCTTCACCTTTCTTGCCACAATTGTTTGGTCAAAAGAATACATCATGGCACGAACAGAAGACCTTATGAGCTCAGAAATTGTGACAAATGTGACTAGCACGCACACTGTTGAGAACGAGGAACATATTTTGCTAGACTGTCCACATGAACATCAGACCAGCCTCCGCGCCAGCTTGTCTTCCCACCTCAAAATGAAAATACTAGCCCAATTTGTGTGGGAACCTTTATAACCAATCAGATGATATCTTGTCTCGCCTCTTCTGGCTGAGTGCCTAGCCCTTTTGGCTGATGCCTAGCCCTTCTTTTTTTGGTTTTGTTTCAGGCTTTTCCCAAGCTTCCACGAGATGCCCCCCAGAGGCATATATAGCAATGTAACCTTAACTTACCTTAGCTAGAGCAAGGAGTACTAAATAATCCGAATCCTGTTCGTTTTTCCAAATCGTCCCTTTTTACAAGAAAATAATGCGCGGGCAGTGAAAAAGGGAACCACTTTAATATTGGGAACCGTAAATCTCCTCCAAACTAAATTCTCACCAAAATATCACGAACCAATTACCTAAAGGTCAGCTAACAATGGTCGTTGGATTCTTAGATCAAAGCGTCTCTCCCCCAGGAGTCTCCCTATTTACAAGAAGCAAGGGTCTCTAGAGCAAAGAAGAGAAGGGTCACGCTGCCACTTTGCCGGTGAAGCCTAAGGCAGCAAGAGTGGCTTCAGTGTCCTCAAAAGAGCTTAAAACCACAAGGTTGGGGTTGCCTGGGGCCACTGCCTCCAGCTGCTCCTTGGTAAACACGCCAGTGGCCACACCTATAAAAGAAATGAAGGACAGTTATCAAGACGCGTTAGGCTGGTCATTTACAGCAATTGCCATTGATAAACAGGCTTCATTTAAGAGGCAGCACACGGAGAGGCATGCACAAACACAGCCTTTTGATTCGTACAGCCTTTGTGTCATACAGCCTTTGAGTCATACATCCTTTAAGTCACAGCCTTTGAGACATACAGGCTTGCACAAACGCAGCCTTTAAGTCATACAGAAACAGTGAATCGATTTGCTCAATGTGATGGTGTGTATCTTCACGTTCTTGATTTGTGCTTTCACATTCTTGATTAGACAATGAGCAGGCCAGGCAAACGTGTGCCCCTGATTGCGCGTGTAGAGCCACCACATGCACAGACATACTGACCCAACCCTTGTGTCACTGGTCCGATGATCAAACAAACCCTTGTGTCACTGGTCCGATGATCAAACATACCCATGTGTCACTGTTCAGATGATCAAACAAACCCTTGTGTCGCTGGTTGATGATCAAACAAACCCTTGTGTCACTGGCCAGATGATCAAACAAACCCTTGTGTCTCTGGTCAGATGATCAAACAAACCCTTGTGTCACTGGTCCGATGATCAAACAAAGACTTTGTGTCACTGGTCCGATGATCAAACAAACCCTTGTGTCACTGGTCAGATGATCAAACAAACCCTTGTGTCACTGGTCAGATGATAAATAAATCCCAACCCTTGTGTCACTAGTCAGATGATCAAACAAAGACTTTGTGTCACTGGCCAGATGATCAAACAAACCCTTGTGTCACTGGCCAGATGATCAAACAAACCCTTGTGTCACTGGTCAGATGATCAAACAAATCCCAACCCTTGTGTCACTAGTCAGATGATCAAACAAAGACTTTGGAGACAGGGCTCCTGGGTATGCGCCGACGAACGCTCCTCCTCTATTTCCATACCGGCTGTGCTCATCACAAATATAAACAGTCCAATTCTTCATTATTATTCTATTCAAGCACGCACGCACGCACGCACGCTCACCCAGCGCTTTCGCTCCAGCTGCCAGTGCAGCCTTAATGTCCATAGGAGTGTCGCCCACGTGCACGCGAGAGCTCCAGCCCTGGTCCAAGCCTTCATTCTTTCCGGCCAGGCTGGCTAGATCACCCAGAGGGGCTCCTGCGAGATGTTGCAGAAGGCAGTCCTTAATACTAGTATACACCACTGCCTTAGTCATTCTTTCCGGCCAGGCTGGCTAGATCACCCAGAGGGGCTCCTGCGAGGTGTTGCAGAAGGCAGTCCTTAATACTAGTATACACCACTGCCTTAATCATTCTTTCCGGCCAGGCTGGCTAGATCACCCAGAGGGGCTCCTGCGAGGTGTTGCAGAAGGCAGTCCTTAATACTAGTATACACCACTGCCTTAGTCATTCTTTCTGGCCAGGCTGGCTAGATCACCCAGAGGGGCTCCTGCGAGGTGCTGCAGAAGGCAGTCCTTAATACAAGTAGAGTATACACCACTGCCTTAGTTATTCTTTCTGGCCAGGCTGGCTAGATCATCCAGAGGGGCTCCTGCGAGGTGCTGCAGAAGGCAGTTTGTAATACAAGTAGAGTATACACCACTGCCTCAGTCATTCTTTCTGGCCAGGCTGGCTAGATCATCCAGAGGGGCTCCTGCGAGGTGCTGCAGAAGGCAGTTCTTAATACAAGTAGAGTATACACCACTGCCGTAGTCATTCTTTCCGGCCAGGCTGGCTAGATCACCCAGAGGGGCTCCTGCGAGGTGTTGCAGAAGGCAGTTCTTAATACAAGTAGAGTATACACCACTGCCTTAGTCGCATACCACCCAGGGGGACTCGAGGCTTCAGCAAGATGCATCCTGGCGCAGACGGTGGTGGCTGGAGCACCTTGACGGCTGCTCAACTGTTAAGAGAGGCTTCTAGGAGACAGGGCACATACTTTGCAACTGTTCAGCTTTACTCTTCCGACCAGGCTGGCAGGACCACCTAGAAGGCTTTTGCAAGGAGAACCACAACAAGAATGATAGCGATCGACCAGCATGCACGATGAGCACATGAGTGATCAAGCAGGGGTTATCTGCAGGAAAATTAGAGGGGAGCTCAGGTCCGTGAGCTGAGGAAAAACGGATCCTTTTTGTTTGCACCTTTTGGCAGACCAACCTTTCCAACCTTTAATACTGCATCCAGTCTGAAACAAGTTGTTTCCAATCTTAGCATAACACATACACACACACGCACACACATGCACACACACACACACACACACAATGGAATACCTCCCTCACATTCAAGCTAATAAATACATTTTGTGGCTGGCTGAGAGCGACCGACCAGCAGCTTGGCTGGAAGTCATGCCCCGATTTGTTTACTGAAACGTTGTTGCCGAGACAATGCTGGCAAGCCACCTGTTGTTGGGCTAGAGAACGCAGGAATAAGAGAAGCACATGCAGTATTTTGTGGCACAAAACCACAGCACCACTCCCCATTTCAGAGCCTACGAGGATGATAGTAACTGCACGTGGGAGGTGGGAGCAATTTGAGTGCATGCAGTCTTCTGTGGCACAGCACCACTCCCCACTCCAGTGCCTACGAGGATGATAGTCACTGCACGTGGGAGGTGGGAGCAATTTGAGTGCATGCAGTCTTCTGTGGCACAGCACCACTGCCCATTTTAGTGCCTATGAGGATGACAGTCACTGCACGTGGGAGGTGGGAGCAAAATAAGTGCATGCAGTCCTCTGTAGCACAGCACCACTCCCCATTTCAGAGCCTACGAGGATGATAGTAACGGCACGTGGGAGGTGGGAGCAATTTGAGTGCATGCAGTCTTCTGTGGCACAGCACCACTGCCCATTTCAGTGCCTATGAGGATGACAGTGACTGCACGTGGGAGGTGGGAGCAAAATAAGTGCATGCAGTCCTCTGTAGCACAGCACCACTCCCCACTCCAGTGCCTACGAGGATGATAGTAACTGCACGTGGGAGGTGGGAGCAATTTGAGTGCATGCAGTCTTCTGTGGCACAGCACCACTCCCCCCCATGATGATCCAGTGCCTATAAGGATGACCATTTATTTGATAATATTTCTGACGGTTATATCAAAGGTTAGTTTTCCAACAAAAACCAGAGGTTTACAAATTCATTAGTGCAGCTGCCGATCTTTTTGATTGATTTTTGTTGGGACCTATAGGTTGAGCAGCCATGCCAGGTGGAGGCCTTTGTAATCCAAACTAAA
>Ga0307942_1002929_pt1 | contig 13871 bp, 13 predicted proteins | sample OrgLakmetagen175_FD_201846 | JGI IMG/M metagenome (GOLD analysis project Ga0307942, IMG submission 201846) | Saline water microbial communities from Organic Lake, Antarctica - #175 | ecosystem: Environmental > Aquatic > Non-marine Saline and Alkaline > Saline | place: Antarctica: Organic Lake...
CGATGGAGGGGGGTAATGAAAGGGGGAGGGCTGGTCAAGAGGCTGGATGTAAAATGATGCCAGTGTAGGGTCATGCTCACAAAACCCTCCTGATCCCTATACATCTATTTCTTTTTCTATGGCGGAGGAGGAGCCTTACGGTACCCGGTGCCATAGTGGCTCATTTTTAGGGTTGGCCAGAACCGTATATATACACCGTATATGACCGTATATTCGGTGATTTCCCTGCCAAAAATACCGTATATACACCGTATATATATGGTCCTGGCCAACCCTACTCTTTTTCCTTACTTGATATGGGGAGTGTAGAGGGGATTTACACGTTCACACATACACACAATACACTCACGCACGCACGCAGCTGAAGGGTTTGGGGAACCTGGCGTGCTGGATGGATATGTGAAGGGGGGGGAAGGAGGGTAGAGGTACCTGTGACACACACACACACCACAGCACACATATACACACAACACACAACATACACACTGTGCAGGTACAAGTCAAGCTTGCAGCTCGCGCACACACACACACGCACACACACACAACACACACAAAACACACAACACACAACACATACTATGTAGGTGCATGTCAAGCTTGCGCGGCGCACCGACCTCATCCCAGGCCAGCCTGGAACTCCAGAGCCCCCAGTACCCCGCATAGAATACAAAGACGTGGACATACAGCGTGGCACGGTGAGTTGCAGGGAGGGTGGTGTGCATGACGTGCAATGTTCGGTGGGAGTACAGACGCGTGCAATATGGCACAGTGAGTTGCAGGGAAAGTGGTGTGTGTGACGCGCAATGTTCGGTGGGAGTACAGAAGCGTGGACATGCAATGTGGCACACTGAGTAGCAGGGAAAGTGGTGTGTGTGGTTGGTGGACATTCAGCGTGGCACCGTGGGCTGCAGAGGAAGTGGTGTGTGTGCATGACGCAGTGTCTGTTGAGGAGTGCAGGAGCGTGACAATCATTGGGTGGTGGACATCACACAGCGTGGCCTCGTGAGATGCAGAGGACACCAGAAACTCACAAACACACACGTGCACAAGCAATCCACCCCCTGTATACCTTCCAGGTGGCCATAAGCTCAGTGTATCACACCACCCTAGATGACCCAAATGGGGGCCCACCTGTCGGGTATATCCGGGTAACACAATTCAGCAACAGCGCAGCTGATGATGTGCGTGCCGCTGTGAAGGACTTCGAGGTGGGTAACTCACACGCGTATTGAGGGCTTTGGCCAGGACCGTACGTGGCATATACGCATGTATGTAAATGTATACAGCCGCGTATATGAAGGACTTCGAGGTGGGTAACTCACACGCGTATTGAGGGCTTTGGCCAGGACCGTACGTGGCATATATGCATGTATGTAAATGTATACAGCCGTGTATATGCTCTGTGTTGTAGTGGGTGGTATCGGAAGTCTTCTAGAAATGTTTTTCTTCATGCACATCAAATAATTAGATATGACTAGGGTTGGCCAGAACCATATATATACGGTGTATGTACGGTACTTTTGGCAGGGAAATCACCAATTATACGGTCATATACGGTGCATATATACAGTTCTGGCCAACCCTAGATATGACTGATATGGATGACAATTTGGACGACCCTGGTCGCAAGTGCAGCCTGTGTTTGTTTGGCGTAATATGCACACTTATTGAGCCATCATGCCCCAGCTGAAGCTCATTCCACTCTATCCAGCCCCAAAACGCCACCAGCTTTCTGGCCTTCGCTTCGTGGCTCATGGCACTAAACAATGCCGTATGTTGCAATTAGATCCGGAGGAAGCTTCATTTGAAACTCATGTTGGCAGTTCCAGGATGGTTGGTCTGTTAGATCCTTAGCCTAGCTCTGCAGTTTCTGTGCATGGCGCTTTTGTTAGTTTGCGCCTGGTACTCGGTCCCTTTGTGACTTTTTTTCTCCTCCTGTTGGATCTCTCTGACTGGGCCTCTTTTGTCTGCTGGTAACCAAATTCAAGGTACTCGATACCAAAGTGGCTTTCCTTTCCTTAATCAATGTGGGGAGTCTGCTGGTAACCGAATTTAAGGTACTCGATACCAAAGTGGCTTTCCTTTCCTTAATCAATGTGGGGAGTCTGCTGGTAACCGAATATAAGGTACTGATACCAAAGTGGCTTTGTACGCTTCTTAATACCAAAGTGACTTTCCTTTCCTTAATCAATGTGGGAAGCAATTGTTACTGCCTGCGTGTTTATTCCTCTTTTTCATTTTCGGTACCCGATTGCTGATTTATAGCAGGTCAGCAGCGGTTTAGCTTCTTTTCTCATAAAAATCTGACATCTCACCAGCCACTGAGATTCTTTTCACTTGAGCACTGTTGTGTGACTTTTTTCTTGCCGGTGGACTTTAAAATGTGTGGACTCTAAAACATTAACAATCACTGGGTTTGGGGCTCCGGCTGCTCTGATACAGATACTGCACACGTGTGCTTACACAGTAAAATTGATGTTCTAGAAATGTGTATTGATTCAATATGGTGGCATGATTCTGTTGTTGGGGCTCCGGCTGCTCTGATACAGATTCTGCACATGTGTGCTTACACAGTAAAATTGATGTCACGGCCACATCAGCATGTGCCCCCCATTTGCCACGTGTCTCATCTTAGCTGCTTGCTCATCTTATCCGCTTTAATACCTACACATTTTTACATCAGCATGTGCCCTCTCCATTTGCCACGTGTCTAGGGTCGGCCAGAACCACATATACATACGGTGCATATATGGTATTTTTGGCAGGGAAATCACCAAATATACGGTCATATATGGTGTATATATACGGTTCTGGCCAACCCTACACGTGTCTCATCTTAGCTGCTTGCTCATCTTGTCCGCTTTAATATCTACACATACTTACATACCAGCATCGAGGTTGACGCTGGTGTGTATACAAGGAGCAATTGAGGGACATATTCTAGGAACATTTGAGGATCGTGCTCATTTGGGGTTTCTGTCGGCCTTCTCTGGCACTTTTTCGATCACATCATATGTACACACGGGGCATACATCATATGTACACACAGGGCATACGTCATATGTACACACGAGGCATACATCATATGTACACACGGGGCACACATCATATGTACACACACGGGGCATACATCATATGTACACACGGGGCATACATCATATGTACACACGGGGCATACATCATATGTGCACACGGGGCATACATCATCGGGGCATACATCATATGTACACACGGGGCATACATCATATGTACACACGGGGCACACATCATATGTACACATGGGGCACACATCATCGGGGCATACATCATATGTGCACACGGGGCATACATCATATGCACACACGGGGCATACATCATATGTACACACGGGGCATACGAATTTGTTATCCTTAGTTTGCCACGCACATTGCTGCAGTCCGAAGGCATTTCACGGCATACAGACGTGTTATCCTTTGTTTGCCACGCACAATGCTGCAGTCCGAAGGCATCTCACGGCATACAGACGTGTTATCCTTAGTTTGCCACGCACAATGCTGCAGTCCGAAGGCATCTCACGGCATTGCCGCACGGCATACAGACGTGTTATCCTTAGTTTGCCACGCACAATGCTGCAGTCCAAAGGCATCTCACGGCATACAGACGTGTTATAATTCCTTTGTTTGCCACGCACATTGCTGCAGTCTGAAGGCATCTCACGCTACGTCATGGACCTGCGCTCCAACCCTGGAGGGCTGGTGCGCTCAGGTGTGTGTGTGTGCCACAACCTATTTTAATGGGCAAATCATCTTGCATCTGTGCTTTCAAAGCAGTCGTGTGTGTTTGTGTGTGTGTGTGAGTTTTTAAGTAAATTTGGAAAGTGTTGCAGTCGCGCACTTTGACGGTATGGCTGAATGCTAGGGGAAACAAATTGCACCCCGCCAATCCTCATTCCAATGCATAAATGGCTCTGGCCAATGCTACTCACAAACCAACCTAAGTGCCCGGACCTCGTCATGCTGTGGCTGGAAAAACTGGTTGCACATACTTTAGTCACGTTTGTGTGATCATGCTCACCCTGTGTGTTAGTGTTGCGTGCGGGCGTCGACCTCGCGGCAATGTGGCTGGACAGAGGAATCAGCCACACGTGTTATGTTCTCAACGACATTTATGTGATCAGGTTCCCCCTGTGTGTCTGTGTTGGGTGCAGGCATCAACCTCGTGGCGATGTGGCTGGACAGAGGAGTCAGCCACACATGTTATGTTCCCAACGACTTTATGTGATCAGGTTCCCCCTGTGTGTCTGTGTTGGGTGCAGGCATCGACCTTGTGGCGATGTGGCTGGACGGAGAGAAGAAGGTGTTCAATGTGGAGAGCAGAGATGGCATTGAGCAAACGCAGACCACGATGACAGGCAAACCCGCGATCACTCATGACCCCCTGGTCGTGCTTGTGAGTAGCAGATTTTTGTTTTTTTACCTGTGCCGCTTGGCATTTGTTGCTTCAGCTCAAGAACGCACATAAAACGGTAAACCCACAATCACCCATGATCCCCTGGTCTTGCTTGTGAGTAGCAGTTTCCCTAATTTCTGTTTGTGCTTTGGTCCCGTTGGCATGTGCTTAGATGGAAAAAATTAAGGAAGCTGAACTTAAGCTAAAGTAAGGTTACGCTATTTATGCCTTTAGGGCATCTGAGCGGAAACTCATATAAAGCCTGCAACCAAAAACCTCACTAGATAACAGAAAGTTTGTTGACATTTCATATAAAGCCTGCAACCAAGAACCTCACTAGAACTCAACCAAAAACTCACATAAAGCCTGCAACCAAAAACCTCACTAAAAAACAGAGTTTGTTGACATTTCAAGGATTTCAAAAATCACAGTGGGGAAATGTCGCCTTCAGTCTCTGTTGCTTGCATTGATGTCACAGGACGCACACCCTCCTCCTTTTGCCTCTTCTTACTTCATTTCTGCATTTACCTCACACAGGTCAACAGCATGAGCGTGTTTCTCCTTTTGCCTCTTCTCACCTCATTCCTGCATTTACCTTATACAGGTCAACAGCATGAGCGCGTTTCTCCTTTTTGCTTCTTCTCACCTCATTCCTGCATTTTACTCACACAGGTTGACAGCATGAGCGCGTTTCTCCTTTTGCCTCATCTCACTTCATTCCTGCATTTACCTCATACAGGTCAACAGCATGAGCGCGTTTCTCTTTTTGCCTCTTCTCACCTCATTCCTGCATTTTACTCACACAGGTGAACAGCATGAGCGTGTTTCTCCTTTTGCCTCTTCTCACTTCATCCTGCATTCTACTCACACAGGTCAACAGCATGAGCGCGTTTCTCCTTTTTGCCTCTTCTCACCTCATTCCTGCATTTTACTCACACAGGTCAACAGTATGAGCGCGTTTCTCCTTTTGCCTCTTCTCACTTTATTCCTGCATTTTACTCACACAGGTCAACAGCATGAGTGCGTTTCTCCTTTTGCCTCATCTCACCTCATTCCTGCATTTTACTCACACAGGTCAACAGCATGAGCGCCAGTGCTAGTGAGATAGTGTCAGGTGTGGGTGCGTGTATGTACGTTGCTGTGATTATACGTTGTGCCTTGTATGTGCATTGCTGTGAGTATACGATATGCCTTGTATGTGCATTACTGTGGTTATGTGTTGTGCCTTGTATGTATTGACAACAGTCGTGTGCCTTGCATGTATTGACATGCCTTGTATGTATTGTGCATTGACATGCCTTGTATTGACATGCGTTGTATGTATTGACAACAGTCGTGTGCCTTGTATGTGCTAACATGCCTTGTATGTATTGACATGCCTTGTATGTATTGATATGCCTTGTATGCATTTTGACATGCCTTGTATGTATTGACAACAGTCGTGCGCCTTGTATGTGCTGACATGCCTTGTATGTATTGACATGCCGTGTATGTATTGACATGCCTCGTATGTATTGACATGCCTTGTATGAATTGACAACAGTCGTGTGCCTTGCATGTGCTAACATGCCTTGTATGTATTGACATGCCTTGTATGTATTGACATGCCTTGTATGTATTGACATGCGTTGTATGAATTGACAACAGTCGTGTGCCTTGCATGCATTGACATGCCTTGTATGAATTGACATGCCTTGTATGAAATGACAACAGTCGTGTGCCTTGCATGTATTGACATGCCTTGTATGTATTGACATGCCTTGTATGTATTGACAACAGTCGTGCGCCTTGTCCTGTACAGTTTGACACTCTTTGCATGTCATTGCACTACAGCTACTGAACACACACATACACACACACATGCACACACATCAAGCTGTGACTGCTAAACCAATTGCAGGTGCTTTGCACGACAACCACCGAGCTGTGATTATGGGCGACACGAACACGTATGGGAAGGGCCGCATCCAGACTGTGTTCCCTCTACAGGTGCATCCTTAGGGTTGGCCAGCACTGTCTATGTACACCGTATATGCGTATATGACAATATACTTGGTGATTTCCCTGCCAAAAACACCGTGCATACACCGAAATAGGTATGGTTCTGGCCAATTATGTCAATAAATGCCGTGTGTGCGTTTGTGTGTGTGTATGCAAAGGTGTATGCGGTGTGTATTGCATTCATAGTATGTGCCTTGCATGCATGTAAGTGTGTGTGTTTGTGTGAGCAAAGTTGCATCTACGTCTGTGTGCAATTACAAGCATACCTCCTACCATGAGCCTATTTCTTCTGATAGATTGCACCCAGCGTTCTCTTTTGTACCATAGCAATTCTTTGGGAGTTTCTTGTGGGGCGTGCTGGGCTTGGAATGGCTCTTCGTATGCCACCCTCGTTTCTTATCACGCACTTCCATGCTGGTAATGAAGACGTACCCACACACACGCACACACACATACACACACACAAACGCACACACACACACATACACACACACGGCAGGACGGCTCAGCGCTCTTTGTGACTGTGGCCCAGTATCAAACACACACACACGCACACACACACGCACACACACGCTCACACACACACACGCACACACACACGCACTCGGCAGGACGGCTCGGCGCTCTTTGTGACTGTGGCCCAGTATCAAACACACACACACACACACACACACACACGCACACACACACGCACACACACACACGCACACACGTACACACACACGCACACGCACACGGCAGGACGGCTCAGCGCTCTTTGTGACTGTGGCCCAGTATCAAACACACACACACGCACACACGCACACACACACACTAACACACACACACAAACACACACACATGCACACGGCAGGACGGCTCGGCGCTCTTTGTGACTGTGGCCCAGTATCAAACACACACACACACACAAACGCACACACACACACATGCACACGGCAGGACGGCTCGGCGCTCTTTGTGACTGTGGCCCAGTATCAAACACCTGAGGGCACCACAATAGACTTGAAAGGCCTGCACCCAGACCGAGCGTGTCAATCCCCTGACAGCATTGCCTCGTTGCCTGCGCCCCCATTGAAAGGGGAGGTCGAGGTCGGCAGGAAAGAGGGAGGAGGGATTGAGGCCCTGAGCAGCACGGGAGGGTGCGTGTGCAAGTGTGCAATTAACTTTGTGTAGGATGTAGTTTCTGTCATGTACTGCTCCCCTGCATGTACGTGCACAATCATACAGGTCCAAAGAGGCTGCCACTCTTGTGGTTTCTGGCCTGAAAATAAACGGTGCGTGTGCTGTGGATTTTATGCGTGAGTGTTGTCTGTCATCTATTGCTCTCTCACGTAAACGCGACCGACCCTTGAGTTCAAAGAGGCTGCCACTCTTGTGGTTTCAGGCCTGAGAATAAACGGTGCGTGTGCTGTGGAGATTTATGTGTGAGTGTTGTCTGTCATCTATTGCTCTCTCACGTAAACGTGATTGATTATTGAGTTCAAAGAGGCTGCCACTCTTGTGGTTTCAGGCCTGATAATATACGGTGCGTGTGCTGTGAAGTTCTATGTGTGAGTGTTGTCTGTCATCTATTGCTCTCTCACGTAAAGGTGATTGATTATTGAGTCCAAAGAGGCTGCCACTCTTGTGGTTTCAGGCCTGAGAATAAACGGTGTGTGTGCTGTGGAGTTTATGCGTGAGTGTTGTCTGTCATCTATTGCTCTCTCACGTAAACGCGACCGACCATTGAGTTCAAAGAGGCTGCCACTCTTGTGGTTTCAGGCCTGAGAATAAACGGTGCGTGTGCTGTGAAGTTTTACGTGTGAGTGTTGTCTGTCATTTTTTGCTCTCTCACGTAAACGTGATTGGTTATTGAGTCCGAAGAGGCTGCCACTCTTGTGGTTTCTGGCCTTAGGCACTTTGCGTGTAAGGTGCTGTTGAATGGTGATGATGAATGGTGATGATGAAATCAGCATCTCTTTGTTAGGCCCTCGCAATGGCTTTTGGGGTTGGTTCTGTTTAAATTAAAGGGGACAGCTGATGTTTAAATGTATAAATGCTTCTTTTGCGTTGCTGTGCCCTGGTGCATCAAACACAGTGGCCTGGTGCATCAAACACAGTGGCCTGGTGCATCGAACACAGTGGCCTGGTGCATCAAACACAGTGGCCTGGTGCAGCAAACACAGTGGCCTGGTGCATCAAACACAGTGGCCTGGTGCAGCAAACACAGTGGCCTGGTACATAAAACACAGTGGCCTGGTGCATAAAACACAGTGGCCTGATTCATCAAACACAGTGGCCTGGTGCTGCGAACACAGTGGCCTGGTGCATCAAACACAGTGGCCTGGTGTATCAAATACAGTGGCCTAGTGCATCAAACACAGTAGCTTGGTGCATCAAACACAGTGGCCTGGTGCATCAAACACAGTGGCCTGGTGCATCGAACACAGTAGCCTGGTGCATCAAACACAGTGGCCTGGTGCATCAAACACAGTGGCCTGGTGCATAAAACACAGTGGCCTGGTGCATCGAACACAGTGGCCTGATTCATCAAACACAGTGGCCTGGTGCAGCAAACACAGTGGCCTGGTGCATCAAACACAGTGGCCTGATTCATCAAACACAGTGGCCTGATTCATCAAACACAGTGGCCTGGTGCTGGACAGCTACAAGAAGCACGTCCTTGGTGGCTAATTTCTCACCGGTCACGCTCACATATCTTGATCTTTGAGGGGGGGTCATTGGCTGGGGACGTGTGATATGAGTAGGTTGGGCCAGAACCACATATTTGTACGTATATACGGTGTGCATACGGTGTTTTAAGCAGGGAAATCATACGGTCATGTACGGTGTGTATATACGGTTCTGGCCAACCCTAGTACTATGAAATATGAGCAACGGTCTGCAGCCGCTTTGCCGCACGCACACACACACACACACACACACACACACACACACACACACACACACACAAAACACACACACACACACACACACAAAACACACAAACACAAAACACACAAACACACATTCCATTTCATTTCATCCAGTCAATTTATTTGAGCTGCGTTTCAAATAAATCCTCCTCCCATTCACTGTTTTTGTGTGCAGGCCCTCCGGCAAAAAGGATGACGGGGGATTCTTGCCTGGTGTGCCCCTAGATGCAGGTCCGTGTGTGTGTGTGCATGTGTGTTTGTGCGTGTGTACATTTGTGTTTGCTTATGCAAGTGCTGAGTACTTGTACATGTGTGCATGTGTGTGTGTGTGTGTAGACTGTAGAGACAAAAGAGGTCTCTGCATAGTTCCTTGTGTATCTACCTTAACTTGCAGTTGCTTGTCCAGGCTCTTCAATTGTGTGCTTGCCTTATATGTAGGGTTAGCCAGAACCATATATATACGGTGTATATACGGTATTTTTGGCAGGAAATTCACCAAATATACGGTCGTATACGGTGTATATATACGGTTCTGGCCAACCCTATTTATATGCCATAACTTGCGACTGCGTGCTCAGAATCCTAGCAAAGCAAACCGTGTCACCTGCCTGCTGCAGATACCCCTTTTAAAAGCACAGGCATATAGGCATACTCTCTTTGCTCATCCCTTTGCGCATCCCATTGCTCATCCCTCATCCCTCTGCTCATCCCTTTGCTCATCCCTTTGCTCATCCCTTTGCTCATCCTTTTGCTCATCCCTTAGCCCATCCCTTTGCTCGTCCCATTGCTCGTCCCATTGCTCATCCCTTTGCTCATCCCATTGCTCATCCCATTGCTCATCCCTTAGCTCATCCCTTAGCTCATCCCATCGCTCATCCCTTTGCTCATCCCTTTGCTCATCCCTTAGCTCATCCCTTTGCTCATCCCAACCTGTTAACACAGTGACTGAGCGGCTGCTTCTGGATGCGTTGGCAAAGGACCCTTGTGTGTCTGCTGCCGAGAAGTTTTTGGACGAACAGCAGGTGATTCCTTGGTGGAGGTTGTGGCCTAACAAAAAATCCCCATACGTGTTTGCGCCGCCCATAGTCACAGCTCGGTGGCTGTCGTGCAAAGCACCTACAGAAAGTTTAGCAGTCATAGCTTGATGTGTGTGTGTGTGTGTGTGTGTGCGTGTGTGTGTGTGTGTGCGTGTGTGTGCGTGTGTGTGTGTGCACGCCAGTGCGCATGTATGTTGCTCTTGTTCTGTCTTACATACATCTGGAAGCAATGGCACAGTCATGCAAGAAATGTGGTGTACACAGTTTTGCTGCAGCTCATCCCTAGCTGAACCTGGTTTGTGTGTGTGTGTGTGTGTGTGTGTGTGTGTGAGTGTGTGTGTGATCACTAGTGAAACGTATGCTCAGTCTATCAAAATGTACCATCGTATACCTGAACAAAATAGCAGGTGTCAGGCCTTGGCGTCCTATCTTATATAAAACGCATGAATACAAGCATCAAAATACTTGAGTAAAGGGTTCTTGAAGCCCGGCTGCGCGACCCTTGGTCCTTCGCCAACGTGGAGGTTGTGGCCTGCCAAAAAAATCGTAGAAAGAGCAATGTGAAAACAATTTCTGGTAGGGAAAACGCGGAATATACGGTCGTATACGGTATGTTTAATTGGTTCTGGCCAGCCCTATGTATATGGAGACGTCATTTGATTTTGCCAGCCTCTTCCTTTTGCCCCTTCCAAACTTCCAATTACTCACACTTCCACACTCAATGTTGTAACTAATACCAATATGAAACTCAGAGCTTGCATGCAGGCCAAATTAAAAACCCTGTGTGTTGCTGCTGCTTTCATAAACGTGCTGCTGCTTCCATAAACTGCTGCAGGGTGTAACAAACCGCAATGCGATGTGAGGGACACAAGAGAGCAGCAAAGTGTATAATTCCTTCTTTGTGTAATGGTCTGAGGAGCGGAGTGAAGGCCTCTTCAGATGGAGCAGCACATGCTCTCCTTCCTACCTGAACCCAAGAGAGCTGTTTTCTTTGTGTGATGATCTAAGGAAGGGAGTGAAGGCCTCTTCAGATGGAGCAGCGCATGCTCTCCTTCCTACCTGAACCCAAGAGAGTTGTATGAGAGGAATTTTTGGACTGTGGGGGTGTGCTGGAAAGATGTGGAGAATGTCTGGGTGTGTGTGTGCGTTGCACTTCTGTGTGGGTTTGTGTGGAAGTGTTGAGTTCTGTATGAATGCGTGAGAGAGGTGTGGAGAGCTGCGAGTGCGTGAGAAAGAGAGAGATGCTGACAAGAGTGGACTTTCTGTGGAGGCAAGCGATGCCTGCCCCTCTCGCTCCAGATTTGTACTCTGTGCACCGTGTATGATATGTAACCCTTTGGCTGGAGTGTGTGTAGGAAGAGCTAACTAAAGGACGCTGCCATGTATGAACAACACGCTGTATGATTCGCTTGTATGATGAGGCTTGAAACAAGGAAAGTGAAGGGGCGATGCACTAGGCTGTGCCTATTTATGTCTGTGGTTGATTTGTACGATAAATGCTGTTGTGTTGGTCGCTGGAAGAAGTTGTTTGGGAATTTATGCTTGTGGCTCGCTGGTTGTTCACAGTTTTGGTTGTCGATATTAGTCAAAGGTGAGAAGGTGCTCTCGTTTGGTCCGACCAAGTTGCAGCGTCACTTAATTGGAACCTCAGGACGTGTGCACGACATCTACACGCAATGTTTTACATGTATTTCATTGATCTTATCGAAGCTATTGCAACTGAAGCTCTACTGTGGCAGAATCGTAGCGGAAAATGCTGCCGGAAGTTTTCGCGGTTTTAATTATGTTGCCTGACATGTAGCTAGCTGTGGACGAAGATGAAAAATGGTTCCCAAGCTATGTTTCTCGTTGTGCAACTTTTTACTCGCCTGAAATGTTGCTAGCTGTGGACGAAGATGAAAAGTGGTTCCCAAGCTTTGTTTTGCGTTGTGCAACTTGCTTTCTGCTCAAGGATTGATGTGCTTGGCGTAGCAGGAGTGCAACATATTTGTGAGCTAGCTGTTAGCAAGTTATTCTACAAATAACACCGGTGTAATTCCATTTCAGATTTGGATTTACATCGGGGGACCTTCAGCCAGACTGTTCGACTGATCGGCCTGTGACTGGTCCTTGCCAGTCAACAACAAATCCACAAGTTTAGTTTAGGTTGTATTACAAAGGCCTCCAGCCTGGCATGGCTGCTCATCTTATAGGTCCCAACAAAAAACAATCAAAAAGGTTAACAGCTGCACTTAACAACTGTGTTATGCTGAAAATTCAAACCTTTTATATCACCGTCAACCCTTTCACCCTGATAACAGGGCAACCTCTCTTTGGGACTACAAGAAGGTTTGCGTTGCAGGAACTTTTAATGACCCATCTGATGCTTTAAATTATATGTACCGATATCATCTGCAAGCTGCAAAAGTGGTAGACCATCGCCTGCACGTCAACAACAAATGCAGAGCAGATGAACAGAAGCCAAAGACCAAGAGCAGTACCTCACACACGTGCACTATGAGCCTTTGATAATTGAAAAATGGGGTCTTCGTCTGCTTAAAGCCGGCAAAAACAGAACCATCATCAGCACGGAGCCTATTGCCCGCATAGATGTGGAAGATTCCAGCTGCGAGATCTGCTGTGACCCAGGAACACGTGAGGAACACACAGAACAAGGAATCATCCTACCACAGTTGTTGCATTTAACTCACAAATAGTAATTCAGCCTACCGAACAACTTATAAACAGTCAGCCAAACAAACGCACCACACGCTCGCAAATCACTAGCTACAACCACCAAGCAACACAAGCGTCACACAAATTATCACTCCTCCCACCTAGCAAGCAAATCAATATCATCAACCCAATAACTTACCAGGTACACATCAACCCTACCTTTGAGATTGCAGAACACCCAGCACCATCATCACAGCGCAGACCCCAAAGGAAAAGAAGATGTGAGATCCTCGATACACTCCATGACCTTCCTAGCCTAAACCTGACCCCTTTGCGCACCACGCTTATTCATCAAGAACTCTGGACGTACAAGAAGGATAAGGCTTTCTCAATGACACCCACAGAGGCCATCAACACACTCTACTATGATGATATGGACATCCTGCACATAGATAGTTGGAGGTTCTTCACCCCCAAGAAAAGAGACAGATGATACACCCCAAAGACAGAAACAACACTACACTTAGAAAGAAAAGAAAAAGAAAAGACTCCGCTGGTAGTGATACCACAGCCAGCATGATTAAGGGAGGGGGCTACGTAGGTGCCCGCACCAGGCAACCCCCCACCGCGCAAACAATTAAAATAATTTAATGTGGGTCAGGAGGGCTGTGTGCCTTAGCACCCAGACCCAGACCAAAACCGTGACTGTTGTTGCTTGTGTTATATTGCAGTGCATACCTTGTTTTTATGAGTGCAGATGGAGTGATGCCCCTATAAATATTGAAATATGGGTTCTACCCCTCTTTAAATCGGTTGGACTAGTGTTCAAATCCAG
>Ga0307942_1002930_pt1 | contig 13866 bp, 13 predicted proteins | sample OrgLakmetagen175_FD_201846 | JGI IMG/M metagenome (GOLD analysis project Ga0307942, IMG submission 201846) | Saline water microbial communities from Organic Lake, Antarctica - #175 | ecosystem: Environmental > Aquatic > Non-marine Saline and Alkaline > Saline | place: Antarctica: Organic Lake...
GCGCGTGCGCGTGTGCGTGTGCGTGTGCGTGTGCGTGTGCGTGTGCGTGTGCGTGTGCGTGTGCGTGTGCGTGTGCGTGTGCGTGTGCGTGTGCGTGTGCGTGTGCGTGTGCGTGTGCGTGTGGGTGTGTGTGTGTGTGTGTGTGTGTGTGTGTGTGTGTGTGTGTGCGTGCGAGTGCGTGTGTGCGCACTTAATGTGTGCAGATGCATGTTGTCGTGACCAGATCACCTGAAGTTGGGTTTTAAGGCTCTAATAAGAGCCTGAACTGATGTGGGTGAGGCCATCTGGCCAGTTTGGGATATTTGGAAACACTAAAATTTACCAGATTATTGGTCGTGGTGATCAAAACAATCCGCGACGTCATCCGCGCGGCAACCGGTAATTTGCAGTTATCATCACAATTGAAAACAGCCTTCTGTAAAGCCGTGTCGCTGCTAGGTGATGGCCTGATACCTAGGGTTTGTCAGAACCATACATATAAGGTGTATCTCGGGATGTGAAGGTAGGACATCGATCCCGATACAGCTAATAAAAAAGACGTTGCCTCGTGCTTACACTCACGCTCTGAACGGATCGATTTTATGGATCTGGCCGTTCGAATCCGGCATACAAGAACTCGCCTTGGGACGCCGTGCGTGCTGACGCGTTCGAGGGTGACGGGCGCGACATTCGAGAACTCGATGCAGACGCAGTGTGATGCGGTATTTTTTGTAGAGAAATACCAAAGATACGATGTCAATAATGCGCCATGTTAGGTAGAGAAATCACCAAAGATACGGTCGTGTATGGTGTATAAATGAATGGCTATGGCTAACCCTAGCCTACAAGCACCGCTGTATGCACTCGAGATATATACTACATGCTTGTGTTGCCTGAAAAAAAGGAAGGCAGCATGATTTACACGCTTGTGTTGCCTGGAAAAGGAAAGAAGCAGCATGCACACGTGATGTAGCGTACATCATTCCTGCTGTATGCAGAAAACATCGACATCAACATTTTGCGTCGAGCAGAAGGATTGAGGCAAGCAGGGGCAAACTAGAAACTTGGGATGTCCTTTGCACACGGATCTACAACTTGTCTGTGTAAAGGACACTTTATCAGACGAGAGGGTAGATCAGACACTGTTGAGCTAAGATATCCCTATCTATGTCATTACTCTCGCAGTTTTACAAGTTACTCTCGCAGTTATACAAGTTACTCTTGCAGCTTTACAAGTTACACAAGTGCATAGCAGCTTGTTGCCACGGAGTCCTAAGTGCTCACAAGGGCCGTGTATGAGTTCACCTGGTTATCCCGGACTGAAATCAAACATATCACATCCTTTCCAGGAAGGAGGCTTTGGAAATTTCCCTTCCTCAGTTGACGTGGAAGTATACCTCATGCTTAATCGTGACCCCTACAGTTGTGTAGGTTGTAGTTCTATTGCGCCTCGTTGTTACGATGTGCGTAGCGTACTATAGTTAATAAACGGCTAAGGCAGTAGGGTGGGTGTATATTACTACTTATATTAAGAACTGCCTTCTGGAGTCGAACCAGCTTCACCGGTCACTGTTGGACTAACCTCCAGTTAGTTATACACCTTTTCTCAAGGGACGTGTACACATGTAACACTCGTTTCCACCGAACTGCTGGAGGGAAGATTTACACTTGTGCCGACAACAAGCATAAAAAGGGGTCTGCATGCTGCAGAGTACTCAGCAGTTGGCCATTTTTACTGCCGTCCTTGCCTTGTTTTTGTCTTTCGTCTGTCGTTGTCTGTCGTCTTTGCCTTGTTTCTTATGCCTCACCTTGTTGCAGAAACCTTCTTCGCGACAACAAGTCAGTGCCCGGGTGGTTTGTGCTTTCCTCACGCAACGCAACAACAGGTCTCTTCCTTTTGTGTCTGAGCTTATGCTTCTATTACGTTTGCATCGTGAGGTGGGGGTGGATAATTTACAAGTAAATAAAAAGATGGATATATTGTTGACTGGCGAGGATCAGCCACAGGCCAATCAGCCAAACTGAAGAATCTAGAAAGAAACAGACCTGCCTCACCTTGTTGTAGCTGGCTTCCTATGCCTTGTTGCCATGTGCCTTCAGCCTCTCTGCCTCCGAGGGCTTGTAGCCATTGATCTGTGCCACAGACGGTTGTGTAAATGTAAGTGTAAGTGTATGTGCATGTGTGTGTATATGTGTGTCTGTGTGTGTGTGTGTGTGTGTTTATGTGTGCATTTGGCCTCAAAACACTGGTGTACTCTGGTTCTGTTAAGGTGACGGCAAATATTGAGGTGACGGTGTGCTCATCTTTTATTTTCTTGCGATCACGCTGTGAAAAACCAATCTTGCATCTATTCTGGGTCACCCGCAGGAGCTGGCTTTTTGCAGTAAGGGGGGGCACTGGAGGCCAGTGTCCGAGATGCAGGGTTACAAGACGTGCCCGAATTGCCGGCGATTTGCGCACAGAGTGAAGGGTTGACAGCGACAGGCCATGTGATGGGCTAGCAAACATCCGCGCAACAAAGGCGTAGTTCAGTTAGTTTAGTTTGGATTACAAAGACTGGAGGCCTCCAGCCTGGCATGGCTGCTCAACATATAGGTCCCAACAAATAAATCAATCAAAAAGAACCTTTGAGTTATGTTGAAAAACAAAACCTTTGATATCACCTTAAGAAATATAATCAAATAAATGGTTGCATTGGTGCCGTAAATGTTCGGTACCGATACATGAGAAAATAACCGTTTTTCATCTTGAATATAATCCCCGTTTTCACACAAATTGCAAACACATGCACTTCTGTCCGGACTCCTGCCGTATAAAGTATAAACCAGTTTCACACATCAACCCATGTCCTCGAATCCTGAACCGAGCTACGTTCCTCATGACACTTTTGCTCAGAGCCATCTTCAAATACTCCGGCAAGACAAATGGTGCACGTGCATTAGAAACCGGTCTCTCAGGCAAAGCAAACCAGTTGTGATAAGCCACAGACTTTTTTAAACTGGAGCAAGGATCTTGACCATGTGCCTCTCTCCAAACTGCCTGATGCCTGAATCTCAAGTCTATGCGCAAATTAAAAAAATTCAGCTTCCTGCATTGAAATAAGTCACTTCTGTATACAGTGCCATTCTGCAAATCACCAAAAGCATCCTTCATCTGTCTAGTCCAACAATTAGAAGCACCAGAATTCCCAAGGGAAATATCTGCTTTCATAACATCGCGTAAAGTATTGCTGTTTGAATCAACCATCCTGTTCCAAAATTTGACAGCTGACCTGAGCCAGTAAACTTATTGCAAGGGTTCCTGCGCGCATTCTCAAAGCACACACCAGTTTGCAGAAGTAGATTTATATCTCAATTTTTTTTTAAAAACACCATGTGTGTGACCTGCAAAGGGTTGCTGAAACCATTGTCATGCTTCAAAAATTGCGTAGAGCAAATCTGACTGGCATACATGCCAGCTGACAACGCATATGTTCCGCGCATCAAAAGTTTTGTATCGTGCGCTTCACTGGATGAGCATGCATGCACTTTTCTTGAATCGAACGCAATGTACATGTAAATCCCAAACTATACAAATAAATTCGCAAATGGCCAGTTTGGGATATTTTTTGGGGGGATTTTTTCCCACCCGTGTTTTCAGTTGTAAATGCCTGTAAGTGTGTACTGCTTTAAATACATAATTATATAAAATTAATTCCTAGCCTTTGCTACACCTGCCTCGGTTCAGGACCATGCATTAGTTCCACCCAAGGAGCAGAATGACCGTGAAGGTACTGCTGTGTGCGTGTACCAAGTTGTGTGTCAACGTTACATGCTAAACAATGAATTAGGCGAGAGGATGACACTGAGGCACGCTCTCTTTCCCGCAGTTCATCCTGCTAGTGAACAAGCAGGGCCAGACACGGCTGGCCAAGTATTTCACGGAGTTCCTCACCACAGATGAGCGGCGTGTGTTGGAAGGCGAGGTGGTGCGCAGATGCCTCTCCCGCACTGACAAGCAGGTGCGCCCATGCAGCACTGCTCATTGGCCAGTAGCAGCAAATTTAGCATTTCATTTCTTCAAGGCATAGGTCACCTTTAAGGTCTGGTTTGCAATGATTTGTGTCCCCGTCACCTATTCCGTCTAAACGTCTAAAATTCAATGCAGTGCTCCTTCTTTGAGCTCCGGCAGTACAAGATAGTATACCGCCGCTACGCCTCTCTGTTTTTCATGGTTGGCGTTGATCAGGAGGAGGTAAGTGGCTTATTTGCTGCATGGTTACATATGGTGCATATTCTTGCTTGAAACCGTGACACAGCCACTACCTGCAGTGGCATGTGCTGTAAGTGACGAATTAGTCGATTTTACAAACGGACGTCTTCTGGTGCACCTACTAACATGCACAGAATGAGCTTGCGATGCTGGAGTTCATCCACTGCTTTGTGGAGGTGCTGGACAAGCACTTTGGACAAGTGTGTGAACTGGACATCATGAACGAACCAGAGATGGTCAGTCCTTGCTTGGTGATTTTCGGGCAAGCCTTTCTGTCTTGCTGATGCGTTTGCTGTGTGAGAGCCAAATACTTCTTGTTGGCAATTATTGGTTCCATGTTGCTACCTGAACTTTAAAAAGCGATACCAGCAGTAAGATTTTTCCATGGCGGGGAAAGCTCCATTAGATTGGGCAGGCCTATCACTTTAGATGTGCACCTTCATGCCCACTGCCTACTTTGCTTTCTTTATCATGTGCCAACATCGCTGTTCTGTCGCTTAATCTTTCGGACGGCATCGGACTGATTCCCCACCTGTTTTACCACTTCCCCAGGTTCATTACATAGTGGATGAGATGCTGCTCAACGGGTGCATCGTGGACACCAATAAGGGAAACATCTTGGAACCTGTGGAGCTGCTAGAGCACGTGCAAGTGCAGTAGCTAACCTCAGAAAGGAGGAGCGCCTGTCTTCAACGTTGTCTTCACAATTGGAGCACAGTTGTTTTCCCTTGAGGGGGAGAGAAAGAGAAGAGGAGAGAAAAATATTCTGATTGTAGCGAAGATGCAGCCAGCATGTAGCTTCCCTGCATTCCTGCGGTTGCGTTCAAAGCACTGCTGCAGATTGTTTTTTGGCACTAGTGTCCTGCCACTGTCAGGCTCGTGTCTTGGACCTTTCCTTTTGGAGCCAGTTAGAGAAACTAGTAGGCTGAGCGTCTGTGCTCCTTGGCGCTTTGCTCCGCGTCTGCTGGTGGTTCGTGACTTCTATTGTTTGCCAGTATTATCGTATCTGTAAGTGGGATAAGAGGACCTCAGAAGTAATCAGACTCTCCTTATCTTGTAATTACACGAGTGAATGATAGGAAGAATATACGAAGGCAGTATAAATAACTCCCTACAATAGACAGAAAAAAATGTCACTGCTTACCGAAACTCCTCCGACACAAAAGAGCAAAAAGAGATCATGGGGATCAGGAGCGAGGCAATTGCAGGCTTGGCCTGAAACCAGCTTCTCCTGATGTGAGTTGGTTTTGGAAAGGTACATTTAAACACCTTTGGCAGAATGTACCATGAACTTGAAGGCAAGCTTATTTTTAATTTCTAAGGGGGTGGTATCAATGTTGGTAAAAATTACACCCTTTATTAGCTATAGTGCCCCAACACATCCCCCTAAAATGTGTTGCTAATTCCCCTCCCGCCTCCCAGCATACTACTTTTCCAAGGCATATTTACCAAAAACTTTTGAGCTTATGAATTTCGCAGTATAGCTAGCCACACCCTACATTCTTTTGAGACAGGCAGCAATATAGAATAAACCAACTTCCTACCTTTGACCTGTGAGTGCCGGTGATATTCAACACGAGCAGCATTTTCTTCCACTGCGTCAATCCGTGTGATTTCTCTCCGCAGGCAATTTGCACCTCTGTTTCCCCAAACAGGAGATCATGGTGATGTGTCTACTTTGTAAAGCCAGAACGGCAGCAAGCTAGTAGTCGCGCTTCTTGTTTGAAGGCCTTTCTTTGTAAACCTTGTAAAGCCAGAACGGCAACAAGCTTTCTCTTTTCCTCCACTCACACTCTGAAATCTTTCAAGGAGCTGGGTCTTGATTCTCAAAAAATTAAGAAGCTTGCCTCCAAGCTCCATGTGCACTCTGTGAACTTTGCTGTTAAACTTGTCCATACCACTGGTCGGAACGCCAGACGTGCCCTTTCCAGTACTATTGTCAAGTGGCTCCTTTTCCTTGATTAATGTGGGGAGTGGTTTTCTACTGCCTGCCTTTTTCTTTAAAAAAAATTCTCCATGAACTAATCGCTCTCTGTGAAAAGGCTAACAGTCACACGTCTTGACTGAAAGGCGGCCTTTTATGTAAACCTTAAATAGTTTACAATTTGTAAACCTTAAGGTTTTTTTACTCGCAGCTGGTAGAGACAGCCTCTGAGCCTTGTCAAGTGATCTGTCTTTTGCTTTTAGAGCGAAATACTTTGATAATGTCACGCATGTCGCTGGACTGTCCATACGAACATCTTGTTAGCCTTTGCACAGGCGAGCAGTCATACTTCTTGACTGAAGGCCTTTTCCTTGTAAACCTTGTTAGCCTTCGCACACAGCGCCTCCAGCTGGTCTTCCCACCTCAGTAAGAAGATGGCCAAACTGGTTTGAGAAACTTTTTGAACCAGCCAGATATGTATGGTGTGGCCTTTTTTGTCTGCCAGTAAAGGAGTTTTATGGTACTCGGTACCAAAGTAGCTTACTTTTCCTTAATCAATGTGGGAGTGGTTTTCACTGCCTGCGTAGTTATTCTTTTCTTTTCTTTATGGTGTGGCCTCTTTTGTGGCTGAGTGCCTAGCCCTTTTCCCTTGATTATTATAGAGCCTTTTTGGTTTGGTTACAGACCTTTTCCAAAGTTCTGCTCAGATGCCCCCAAAGGCATATATAGCGGTGTACCTTACCTTCTTGTGTCACACAACCCTTTATGGAACACTTCAACCTGCTAAACTCGGCCACCATCAGACGTGCCCTTTCCAACACCATTACCAATTCTCATCAGGAGCCGGTTTCAGGCCAAGCCTGCAATCCTCCTGATCCTTATTAATGTTCCTTCTCTTTCCTTTGGTGAGGAAGTCTTACGGTACTCACTACCAAAGTGGCTCCTTTTCCATATTGATATGGGGAGTAGTTTTCACTGCCTGCACATTTTCTAGATTGGATATTTCAGGGAATATACTTCTTATTCGTCAGGCATCCCTCCCACGATCAATTTAGCGGGCAGCTTTACCAATCAGCATTCCCTGCAAAGGCGAGGAAGGATTACATGACGTAACTGGCTAGGATGCTCCAGAGGGTGTCACGACTATTTTGTCATACAAATGCCAAACATAGTAATGATGCTCATGCAAGCACTAAAGGAATCGGGCAAATGGTACACAATTACCACTCATATCTCATATCTTACACGCAAAGCAGGAGTTCAATTGCTCTATCCCTGGAAAAGTTTGACGTTAAGATGAGGTACTCACATGACTCTTTGCCCTCAGCCTCCATCTTACGGATGCAGCGGGCAAGGAGCCGTCTGCCATGTGAACATGTGTGTGTGTGTGTGTGTGTTGTGTGTGTTTGTGTATTCGTGTATGTTTGTGTGTGTATGTGTGTGTGCGTATTTGTGTATGTGTGTATGTATGTATGTGTGTGTATGTGTGTGTGTGTGTGTGTGTGTGTGTAAAGAAAAGAAAGAAGTTACAGACAAAGTAAAATCCACTCCCCACAAAATTGAAGGATAGGAGGTACTGTGGTACCAAGTACCATAATTTCCTCCACCAATAAAGAAAAAAATGGGAATTGGGAGGGTTGCACGCTTGGCTTGAAACCGGCTCCTAGCAAGAGTTAGTAACAGTTATAGAGTGGGCACGTCTGGTATGGACGAGTTTAGCAGCGTTGACATAATGCACATGGAGCTTGGAGGCAAGCATCTTAACTCTCTGTCAATCAAGATCCAGTTCCTGAAAAGGCTCCAAAGTGTGAATGCTGTGCCACCCACACCCAAGAGGATGTGGAGAGCGACGGAAGCTTTTTAAAGAATGGTGCAGAGGTCTTTGAGCTCCTAATTCCTTTGTGGCGTTCAGCTGGTTCTGAGTTCAGGGACTAGCGCCATCACAGTGTGTATGAGATCGTGTCTCAGAAAGCTTGCATAACTGCGTGATAGGATATGCGCGTTCCTACACGTAACATCGCAAATTACGTGTGGTGTACAGACCGGTCTTCCTACAGCATAAGCGTGTGTATGTCTATGCATCTTGACAACATCGCCCAGAGCTATTGCGCTTCAGCAAGAGCGCTCAAGTTATAAACCTTGGTCTCTTAAGGGTACGTGGTCTAGGTTTAAAGTGAACTGTGGCCAGGTTGTTGTCTGATTGGCTGCTGGCAAGCCACTGCCTAGTCAGAGATGGATCCATAAGAAAGTAAGGAAAAGAGACACCGTCTTTATCCGTCTAAAAAAACACACCTGATGCCTGCCTCGTCAGCCTCATGATCGACCCCGACGCTGCTGATTACAAAGCCCTTTGAGTAGGACTTGACAGCGTTGCGCCAGCGATCTTTGATAGCCTCCTTTTGAGATTGCAGCAAAACGAAAGTGAAATGCGTTTAAAGTCTTCAGCGGCACAAGGTCCGTAGCTGCTGGACGGCATCACTGTTGAACAGTCTCACAAGTGTTTTCAGATTGAGCAATTAGGTGTTTTAAGTACATGGCAGGCATCTCAGGTGCTCAACTGAAAAGGTAATATATAACAGGTAGGCGCCCACCGTATCACGCCGTTGCAAGGAGTAAGCGCATTTCTCCTTAACAGCAGCCCATTTCCCACCAGCAGTCAAAGAGTGCTCCTCCCTGCATGGAAAGGTCCCAATCATATCTATAAATTTGATGAGATCCCACAAGCTCCTTGCATTCTCTTTCCTATCTTAGATATACCGTTTTGTTATTTATAAGTGCCACATCTGTCCGCCATGTGACTTGAAGCCCTTCTGCTATCAACAATCGGATCTACAAGGTCTAGTATGCTGAAATTCTGTAGCTAGCTGTGCCAAGACTGTGAGACTGAGTTTTTTCATTCAATTTCATTTCAGCACAAGGTCACGTACTTGAGATCCAATATGGCCTCCAACATGCCCACAAACTGCAAACACGAAGCAAAGTGGTGTGCACATAGGAATTCGGATATGAGTGTACAGTTTGAAGGTTCCAAATAAAAAAAAGTCGTGTGTACAGTTTCAAAGTTTCAAATCTCAAAAGCTGTCGAGTGTACAGTTTGCAGTGCGCTGTCGGTTCTTTCCATGATACAGTGAGCCCACAGTACAAAGCATTCATTCACGTGGCCGACGCACAGTGAGGAGTCCGGTTGTCAGACAGCTTACTCAATCACTGCATAAAAGGAAATTATTTTGCTCTTACCTCCACCTTGTGCCATTTCCGTCGTACTGAAATCTCAGAACGTAAGTGGGCCTGTAGGCCCAGGTATGTCTCTTCCTCCCCCATCGACATAACCACACCCCCACCCTGCTGCCCACTCTCTCCTCTGACCCTTTCCTCTTCCTCTCCCGGCTCCTCGTCTTTCTCCACTCCCTCCTCCTCACTGCTCTGCTGCTGCCCTCGTGATATCCTCTGAGCTCTCGGGGTCCTCTCAGGAGGGGGGCTACTCTGCTTCAGTGGCCTTCCCCTCCCTCTCTCTTTCTCCCCCTTTCCCCCAGCGCGGGTGCTTGCTGGTGTAAGGGCCACCAGTTTCCGTGGCCGCCCTGGCCCTCTTTTGACCCCAGTGTTTACTGTAACTTTTGTCGGTGCTTCCTCAAGCTCTGACTCTTCGCTCTGCATCTCCCAGAACACCAGTATGTGGCATGTTTAATCACCAGGGTGCAATGTACGATGCCAAAAATGTACTGTTGCTTTACTTAATACATAACATTCAACCTATAATAGCCCTTACACTGAATAACAATACTTTGGTAGAAAAGAGGCAAGGTTGTGCAACCCCTGAAATCTTGATGATTCAAACCCCCAAAAATCCACTAATGCACTTGGTTTACCACAAGCTGAAAGCGTAGCAGACCTGAGCGCTTAAAGGATCCTAATTCACTAGAAATTATTCCTAGATCTATTCCCTTGATGTTTTTAAGAAAAAGGCCAGGGCAGGAACTTTGACGTGATAGCTTCAAAATTTAGACTTGCCGTACATTTTTGTGAATGCATACAACAATGCACGCACCTCTTCTAGCCCATCACTCTCCTCCTCACTGCTTGACAGTTTCTTCCTCTTTCCAGGTCCTGTGTGTGTATACAAATTAACAAACAATGCACATATTGTCATGTGCATAATGGCTTGCTAAGCGTGGTACACAAGACTTTTAATCAATAATTAATGCTAGAGGCAAAACGAACTATGCAGTTGGTCAACAATTGAGAGAAAACAGGTCCTTTCAGTAACTCTAAATTATAAATACTTGCAGGCGCGCACACGCACGTACATATGCACACACACAAACACGCACACACAAGCGCACACATTCAAACGCCCAAACACATAGGAACACACACACGCGCACACACTTACGCACACATGCATATGCATGCACACGTTGCGCACGTGATGGGCTTTGCCAATTTTTTAGCATCGCTAGCGACGCCCCCTCACTTGTCTATAATCACAATGTGTGAATCTCGAAAGCTGTGTTTCATGCTCTCAAGCAGCACAATTCATGGACCAATCATCAGAGCAATGGACCAACAAAAGCTGGGCTCCATGCATCAAAACTCTGGTACTAATCCTACTCAGGTCCACCACCTTAATAGTGTTATCGCAAAAAAACAAGAAATGCCACCTCAATGGATGGCTACACCTATATGCCCCAATAAAATTGAGGGAACCGCTTGCCTTATGTGTTTCCTAGCCATCTTGCTTATCGCTGCTGCCTATTTATCCCCTTTCTGTGTCTCCCACTACCAAATATGGAATGACAGCCTCGCACCTACTGAGCCCGCAGTCTTTCTCCCTTTGGAGGGGTTGGCCTTCAGCTCCTTCGGGATAATCCCTCGTCGCTTCCTCCTTTTGGCAGGGCCCCTATTCATAGAGGCAGGCCGATTTCCCCCTCCTGCTGCTGCTGGCTGCTCTTCTTCCTTCAAAGCAGATTGCTCGTCCCCTGACGCTGATGCCTCGACTCCTAGTGCGTCATCACCCGCTGACAACGATTCCTCTGCTAATGCTGGTGCTGGTGCTGCTGTCTCTGTTTTTTTTGGCCTGCCCGGTCGCCTGCGAGCTGGCTGCTCATCCTCTTCCCCTCTCTCCGAGGTCTCTGCATGCACATGTGGTGAGCAATGGAGCAAGCAGGACAGGCAATGAATAAAGACAGCAGTATAGTACATATTGCAGTGGAGTGGAAAAGCAGTAGACGTTAGAATCTCCATGTCTGCATTGATGCTAACAGGGAGGAGCGGTGACGGAGCAGCAGTTTCCCTTGCGGCCACAACAGGTAATACAATAATTAAGGGGTGAAACAGGAGGGAGAAGGGGTCAAAGAAGCACAGTACTCTTCTTTTTAAACACAAGAAGAAACACCTCCCTGAGGACACTTGTACACGAATTCAATACCAAGACCGCTAAAAAGGCCGTATGTACACTGTATATAAGTATGCATATATACATATATATAGTCAACTCTGTTCATGAGGTCTAGAGCAAAAGATCCCTTGATCTTTTTGTGCGCATCAGAAATCATGAAAGGCTACAACAATTTGATCAAGAGCACAATTGTCAAACAGCTTATTGGTCGCTATTTCAAAGCGTACAAAACCACGCACCTCCTGCTCCGACATTGTGCAGGCATTGCGCTGGCATCCTCTCTTCTGGCCTCATTCCCTTTCCGTGAGATGTAAGATTTTCCCAGATCCGGCTGCCGGGGTACCCCTATGGATGTAAGAAGCAACTGTTCAAGGTTCTGTCCCTTATGACAACATCAACTTCACTTGCAATCCATTCTTAGATAGGTAAAGAATTTCTGCGAGAGAAAATTGCATTCCATGAATAAGCTCCAGCATCATATTATTCCATGTACATTACGCAGGAGCAAAACATGTCATAATCACTCGCAGTGCTGCATTTCTGCTAACCATTGTATTTTAATCGTAGTAAAACAAAGTCACGTTGCTGTCTTACGCGTTGCTTTTACGTTTTGATAACTCACATTGATTTGAGCAAAGACGGTCGGACTTCGCCCTGGCAGCGAATCAAGCCTAGTGGTTTTACTTAGACAGAGGGGCGGTTTTGCCTGAGGTTGAGGCCTGTGCAATGAATGAACACAAGGACGGCACCTCACGGACATTACCCTCCAAACCTTTAAAACGTTGGGTGCAAGCACATGAGTGTTGCAGTAGAGGCCCAATGAGCAGCAGTTCGCGGGGCCTTTTCTGAGCATCAACAGGTTATAAGAGCACAAGGCGTTGCCCCAAGTTGCCGCAAATGCCAGTAGGTGAGATTTGCAGAGCAGAGCAACACTGTGCTGGTCCTGGAATTATGCTGAAGCACAAATAATTGTGCCGGAGTTTGCTCTTCCACCTTGACATCCAGCAAATTCCAAGGGGTGTTGAGTATTGAGTATGCCTTCAAAGAAGTCTTAGAAGTGCAAGAAAGCCGTGTTTAGGACGAGAGTTGTCTCTTCAGCTGCACCATCATCACTGCACTTGTGGAGCAAAGCTTGCAAGCCTGCTTAGTAGACCTTAGTAGACCAGCTAGTAGAATTAAATAGAGCTTAGTTTTATAGACCTTAGCATACTATCTTAGTAAACCCTTTGCTTGGACGATTTAACGTGCCCTCTTTTTTGCTCTCGATCAACCCCTGGCCTTTACAATATTTCAAATAGCACAAAGTGAAGTTGGCCTACCAGCCCCGTACTACAAGTGACTTAGGCAGCGTCTCTTGTCAACATTTCCTTGCGCCGAGCTTGCACAAGAGGCAGAAAAGGTGTGCTGCCTAGGCAAGCGGTGAAACCACTCCCCACACCGGTTTCAATGGGAAACGGGGAAGGGGGGGGGGCGAACCCTGATGGGGCTAGTAGCTGTAGAACTTCCCGACACTGATAGAGTGGAGATAAACAGAGGAGGACAACAAGCTGTCCTTTTACCTTCTCTTGGTACAATTGTACACTCGTTTCATCGTCCATACATGCTGGCAAACAGGCACAATTTGTTATGCATGCTAGCAAGTACACTGGCCACTGATAGATCTCCTTTCTTTTCTGTTTCCTTACCTCTCTGTGTAGATCGCTCCCACTGAGAATGTGCCTTTTGAGCGCATGCCAACCTCCAACCTGAGGTCCTGGATCTGAGCCAGACAAATGGAACAGGGATTGCCATTGTCAGTCTGTGTGTGAATCCCATGTTCCAAGCAGCACTATGAAAAGGTTACAATTTGTGCTTGCTACAGGCGCTGGCCTCTCATCAATAGCAATGCACACCTGAGCATCTCGCTGCAGGAAGACCACAGTAAATGGGGCTTCTTGCAAATCAAGTTCCAAAGCTGGAAAAGTGAAGTAACTCGTCAGCCCCACCCGGACATGGATGGCGTCCCCAGCAAATGACTTGACTTTTTGGTGTGCCTCTTGGATCGACTTGGTCAAAACACTCACTACATCTGAGAAAGAAGTGTAAGGGCCGAGTGGAGCACGAGCAGTCAGCATATATGTGTGTTTTTGTTTACGTGTATTTGTGTTTGTGTGTATATGTGATAGGTGTGTGCATGTGTGCATGTGTGCATGTGTGCGTGCGCGCGTGCGTGCGTGCGTGCATGCGTGTGTGTATGTGTGTGTGTATGTATGTATGTATGTATGTATGTATGTATGTATGTATGTATGTATGTATGTATGTATGTATGTATGTATG
>Ga0307942_1002934_pt1 | contig 13848 bp, 16 predicted proteins | sample OrgLakmetagen175_FD_201846 | JGI IMG/M metagenome (GOLD analysis project Ga0307942, IMG submission 201846) | Saline water microbial communities from Organic Lake, Antarctica - #175 | ecosystem: Environmental > Aquatic > Non-marine Saline and Alkaline > Saline | place: Antarctica: Organic Lake...
TGTGACAGCTGTAGCTTCTCCTTATGCACAGAGGAGGTGCGTGTGTGTGTGTGTGTTAGTGTGAGTGTGAGTGTGACAGCTGTAGCTTCTCCTTATGCACAGAGGAGGTGCGTGTGTGTGTGTTAGTGTGAGAGTGACAGCTGTAGCTTCTCCTTATGCACAGAAGAGGTGCCCACAGAGCAGCAGTGCCAGCAGCAGAGGCAGAAGAGCCTCGCTCAGCACACACATGAACAGGGCTGACAATGATCATGTACGGCTAGTACTTGGACTTGGCCAACGCGTTCGCTTGCCAATGGTGCGTACGTCCTCCGATATGAACCTGAACAGTACTAGCTTTTTGCAGGGAACCCGAAAAAGATTGTAGTTAGGGTTGGCCAGAACCATATACATACGGTATATATATACGGTATATATGGCAGGGAAGTCACTGATTATACGGTCATATACGATGTATTTATACGGTGTATTTATACGGTGTATTTATACGGTCCTGGCCAACACGAGTTGTACTTATAGTTTTGCTTGCACTCACGGACCTCCTGTTCAAGCTCGCGGACCTCAGCTTCTAGTAGCCTTGTACGAGATTGAGCTTCAGCCAATCGCTGCAGGAGCTGGTCACGAGCAGCTGCGAGTGCAGCAGAGCCAGTTGTGCTGGTTATTGCACAAATGCGTGTGTGTGTGTTTTTGTGTGCATATGTGTGTGTGTGTCAGCCAGTTGCTGCAGGAGCTGGTCACGAGCAGCTGCGTGTGCAGCAGAGCCAGTTGTGCTGGTTATTGCACAAACGCGTGTGTGTGTGTTTTTGTGTGCATATGTGTGTGTGTCAGCCAGTTGCTGCAGGAGCTGGTCACAAGCAGCTGCGTGTGCAGCAGAGCCAGTTGTGCTGGTTATTGCACAAATGCGTGTGTGTGTGTGCGCATGTGTGTGTTTTTGTGTGTGCATATGTGTGTGTGTCAGCCAGTTGCTGCAAGAGCTGAGCACAAGCAGCTGCGTGTGTGTATGTATGTGTATGTGTGTGCGTGTGCGCAGCGGAGTCACCTGCCATTGTAAATTGTGTGTGTGTGTGTGCATGTGTGTGTGTGTGTGACAACAAAAACCACCTGCGTCGATGCTTCCCTGGCCAGCTCGCCCTTCCTCACTCCCAAAGTTCAGCCCAGACTCTGCTCCAATCAGTGAGCCCAGAATGTCTGCTGCATCCTGCTGCTGCCGCTGCTGCTGCTGATCTATGCGGGACCCCCCTTCTGTCCCGCTACCTTCCGACACCCTCTTGGGAGAGTGGGGGTGGGGGGACGCACGTGTGACTGGGAGGTTCTCAGACTCGGTCTGTTTTGTAGGTGAAGCCTTCCCTTTAGAACCCTCCTTGTTGTCCTCTTCCTGCTGCTGCTGCTGCTGCTGCTGTTCCTGATGACTATCGTGATAAGAGACAGGATCACCTCCAGCAATTGAAGCAGCACTCAAGGGGTCGTCCCCGTTGCTCAGACCCCAGCGCCCTTCCTGCTGCTGCTGCTGCTGCTGCCGCTGCTGCTGGGCGGAAGGGGAGTGCATTATCGTACTGGCAGTGGTGTCGGTTGCTGTTGTGGGGTGGTATGGGTCAGGGGGGGGGGGGGCAGGAGCGTTGCTCACGTGCGCTCCTGTTTCTCTACTGAACTCGAGCTGCTTGACCTGCTCCATCAGCATGCCATACTTGCGAACCAGCTGCAGTACCTGAGTAGTGTTTGTGTGTGCATGTGTGTGTGTATGTATGTACGTGTGTTTGTGTGTGTGTCTGTATGTGTGTGTACGTGTGTGCGGGGGGCAGGTGTATCAGGTGAAACGATTATGTCTGCATGTGTGTCTGTGCTTGTGTACAGGTGCATGTACATGCGTAAGTTTAAGTGTGTGTGCATGATTATGCTTGTTTACATGTGTATATATGTATTAGTATAAGAGTGTGTGTGTGTGTGTGAATTTGCGTGGCAACCAACGAGCTGAAACCTTTTGTTTTCCAACCCTCCAGCGGTTTCCATCATTGGCTTCACCCTTTTCTTGTCATACAGCCCTACAGAGCAGACAATGCATGCACTCAACAATAAGCATACCTCTTCATCTTTTGCCTCCAGCATGGCCTCCACACCCTCTTTGGCTGCACATGCCTCTGACTCCCTCAGCTTCAGCGCCTCTTGCAATTCACACGCCTGCAGGCATACACACACATGTGTGTGTGTTGTGTGTGTGCATGTGTGTACACGTGTACGGAGTTTAAACGCACCTGAACTTCAGTGTTTGAGCAAACATGCTTGCATAATCAAGCAACTTCATCTCACAATTTGTGTACCCGTATTCTATGTCTGTATGCTGCATGTATGTGAAAACATTGTGGGAGTGAAACATTAACAATTAACACATAACATTGTACACACACTTGGTCACAGTCACACACACATACACATACACGCACACACCCACACACATGCACATACACACACCTTGGCCTCTGCTTGATGCGCGCGCGCCTCCAGCTCCAGAGTAGCATCTTGGTTGCTGCTCTGGTGGTGCTGCAGGCGTGCCTCTAAAGTCTCACATCTGTGTGTGTGTGTGTGCGACAAAAGACTAGGGTTGGCTAGAACCATATATATACAACGTATACGACCGTATATTTAATAAGTTCACTGCCAAGAATACCGTATATAGACCGTTAATATAGGGTTCTGGCAAACCCTACGAAAGACGCACGTTGGCTGTCGCTCCTGCTTGACACAGCAATTACATCGAGTGGCTGTGCCGATAAAAGAAGGTGAAAGGGAACCTTGGTTGCTGCGCTGGTGATGGAACAGGTGTGCTCTTAACATCTCACACACACATGTGTGCATGTGTGTATGTGTGTGTGTATGTGTGTGTATGTGTATGTGTGTGCTTGTGTGGAACGCCAACAAACGTTATAGTACATTGGTTACAAAAAGCAATTAAGTGGCTGCATTGATAAAAGAATTGAGGAGGGATTTCGGCTGCTGCTCTGGGGCAGCTGCTCTGGGGGTGGTGCAAGCGTCCCCTGTAACATTGAACACTTGTGTGTGGATGACGAAACATGCACACGTTGCAAAAGACGCACATCTTGGCTAGCTGTGGTGAAAAGGAAAGGAAGGGATCCCCACATGCGCTAACACACACACATCCACACACACACATACAACCATACTTGTGCCGCTCCTCCTCAGCATCCTTGCTTGTCTCAATGGCAGCATGCTGGTAGTTCTCCATATGCACATATACACACAAACACACACACATCCACACACACACACACAACCATACTTGTGCCGCTTATCCTCAGCATCCTTGCTTGTCTCAATGGCAGCATGCTGGTAGTACTCCATATGCACATATACACACAAACACACACACACATCCACACACACACACACATACACACACAACCATACTCACTTGTGCCGCTTATCCTCAGCATCCTTGCTTGTCTCAATGGCAGCATGCTGGTAGTACTGCATATGCACATATACACACAAACACACACACACACATCCACACACACACACACACATACACACACATACACACACACAACCATACCTGTGCCGCTTATCCTCAGCATCCTTGCTTGTCTCAATGGCAGCATGCTGATAGTACTCCATATGCACATATACACACAAACACACACACATCCACACACACACACACACACGCACACACACAACCATACTCACTTGTGCCGCTTATCCTCAGCATCCTTGCTTGTTTCAATGGCAGCATGCTGGTAGTACTCCATATGCACATATACACACAAACACACACACACATCCACACACACACATAAACACACAACCATACTCACTTGTGCCGCTTATCCTCAGCATCCTTGCTTGTCTCAATGGCAGCATGCTGGTAGTACTCCATATGCACATATACACACAAACACACACACACACACACATCCACACACACACACACACACATACACACACATACACACACAACCATACTTGTGCCGCTTATCCTCAGCATCCTTGCTTGTTTCAATGGCAGCATGCTGGTAGTACTCCATATGCACATATACACACAAACACACACACACATACACACACATACACACACACAACCATACTTGTGCCGCTTATCCTCAGCATCCTTGCTTGTCTCAATGGCAGCATGCTGATAGTACTCCATATGCACATATACACACAAACACACACACACACATCCACACACACACACACACGCACACACACAACCATACTCACTTGTGCCGCTTATCCTCAGCATCCTTGCTCGCTTCCGTTGCGGCATGCTGGTAATACTCCACACGCGCTTTCAGAGACGCTGCACTAGCTTCATGCGCTTCTGCTGCCTCTGCCAACTGCACACACAGCAGAAGAAAGTACACAAGCATGACGTGACTTTTGCTGAAAAAGTGACACGCACGTATACATTCATGTACGTGCAAGCTGACAGGGTTGTGTGTAGGGTTGGCCAGAACCATATATATACGGTATATTTACGGTATTTTTGGTAGGGAAATCACCAAATATACGGTACATGTACACGGTTCCGGCCAAGCCTAGTAATGTGCATGACTGCTGATAGGGTGATGTGCGAATGACATGCGTTCAGGAACGCTGCAATGTGCTATACGCCTCTGATGAGTGTGTGACACAGACGTCAGTTTGCACACACACACACACACACACACACACAAATGCAGACACACAAATACACACACACAAAAGCAGACACACAGATGCACAGACACACGCGCGCACGATAATATGGTGCGTACACGTGCACATACTGGTATAGGGGGTGAGATCAAGATATACATACATTTAGACACGAGTGCACAATCGCACGTCAATCACGCGCTGCGGTAAGTTGTAGCATCCACACGAAGAGAAGCCCTCACACTCCTATACAATGACATACAGCTCACACCACATCAATGGGTGGAAACGCATGGAGTGGGCGAGCAATCTGTGAAGGACTGTTGTGCAGGCTTGGGTTAACAACACGTGGTGCTGTGTGTGTGTGTGTGTGTGTGTGTGCGTGTGTGTGTGGTGATCTCACTCACACCCAACTTCCGTATTCTCCTGCTGCTCTCATTTGCAGCACTACATTCAAACTGCGTTATTAATGTGTGTGGCAACTGCTCCCTCACCCACACCACTAAGCAGGCTTCTGCCGTAAACTGCAGCACACACTACACACACAACCCACACCCACACCTGCACCCTCAAACACCCACACCCACACCCACACCCACACCCTAAAACACCCACACCCACACTCACACCCACACCCATGCCCACACACCCACACCCACCCCCACCTGCAGCTCAACACGCTCCTCTGCCTCCCTGGCAGCATTCAGCGCATTGTTGAGGGCAGCTCTCACTTCCTGCATGGTTGAGCGCGCACACACACAGGACACAGTCGAGAAATCCACGTGTGCGTGTTTTTATGTGTGTAAGATGTCAACGCACAGTCAAAAGTGGGGACTGAGCGTGTGATGGTGCACACACATATTGCCAAAAGGAAGGCCTTATTAATGTTATCCTGCACAGTAACACAGCACAAACACACACACCCATACCCACACCCACACCCACCCACACCCACACCCACACCCACACACGCACACACACCCACACCCACACACATACACACGCACATGAAGTACACAACAATATTGAGACCAGGTGTACTACTACACACTGTTGAGGGCGACCATGCATTGCTTTCTGGTGTTCTGTGCGTGAATAAAGTACACAGTCACGTACACGCTTGCGTAGCTCATGCGCTTGATCGCTTGCGTAGCTCATGCGCATGCATTTGTGCAACGCATGCTTAAAACGCAATCGTGTCCATGCACACACACAGTTGGGTCGCTCATGCACACATACACGCAAGGGTGTACATTATGCACACATACACGCAAGTGGGTACATTATGCACACAAACACGCAAGTGTGTACATTATGCACACAAACACGCAAGTGTGTACATTATGCACACAAACACGCACGTGTGTACATTATGCACACAAACACGCACGTGTGTACATTATGCACACAAACACGCAAGTGTGTACATTATGCACACAAACACACAAGGGTGTACCTTATGCACACAAGCACACACCGCTGCATAACGCGTGAGGCACGCAGACAGGAACACAAGCGGTGAGATGACACCTCAAAACATCATTAAGGGAGACAACAGAGAGCGTCGCTGCAAGGTGCCTGAGTGATGACGAGAGTTATGACGTGCACAGACAGTTTTGTACATTAAGTCATCGGACAAATCTGAACCTGTGATCCCTAGGTAGCTCCTGGCCATAAGCCTCACATCACTTTTGGGGCAGCTACGCACACTCACACAAAACACAGGAGGGGCAGCTCTGCCCACAACACAATTACGTACAATACAGGATGCGCAATTACGAATGGAAAATCACATGCACACATACACACATGCACACACACACAAACACACAGGGCTGGCACACACCTGCAGCTCTGCCTGTGTCCTCGGCCACTTGGCCGGCACTGACTTGTTACGCAGCAATTAAAAATATACACACACACGCACACGCACACACACACACACACCTGCAGCTCCGCCTGCAGCACGGCCACTTGGCCGGCGCTGACTTCGTGTGCAGCAGCAGCAGCTGCAGCCTCACGCGCTGTGCGCAGCTCTGAGTCCTTGGCCCGCAACAGAGCCTGCGTTAAGGGTGTGTGTGTTGATAATGTGTGTGTGTGTGTGTCTGTTACATGGTGTGCATGCATGCACTAGGTAGTGTGTGCTGTGTGCAGCTTTGAATCCTTGGCAAGCATCAGAGCCTGCATGTGTGTGTGTGTGTGTGTGGTTAAGTGTGCATGCACCGCTATAGAGTGTGCTGTGTGCAGCTTTGATTCCTTGGCAAGCATCAGAGCCTGTGTGTGTGTGTGATTTAGTGAGCATGCACCGCTTTAGAGTGTGCTGTGTGCAGTTTTGATTCCTTGGCACGCAACAGAGCACTGCAACCTGCGCAACAGTGCCGATTGCACTGTAAGAGAGAAGTGTATGCTTTGCTGCCAAAGGACATAAACAGCAAGAAAGGTAATAATGCTTATCTTAAGACACATTTGCACACGCACGTACACAAACACACACGCACGCACACATACTCTCTCACACACACACACACACCTGTGCCCGTGCTTTGTAGTCCTTGAGCTCAGCATCCACACGTGCAGCTTCTTTACGCACTGCCTCTGTGGCGGCTGCTGCTGAGGTGATCTCGGTTTTCAGAGACGCACGCTCCGCTTCATACTTGCCACGGGCCTGCAAATGACACACACACACACACACAACACACTCACACACATTTAAATCAAGCCGTTTGTGCTTGTACCGCTAATTAGGCGGCCACGGATGTAAGAGACACGCGACCCACCTTGTAATTAGCAAATGCGATAAAACACCATGATCAGGTTTATAGAAATGGATAAATACAGTGTGTGTTTGTGTTTATGTGTGTGTGTGAGGTTGCATCTGTCCAGATAAATGCGGTGTGTGCACCGTACGTTTTGGTTGAGGGAGATTCGACACACATAGCACATAGCCACATACGATGGGTGGAGGCGTTTCACGGTACCCGGTACAGAAGTGGCTCCTTCTCCTTGATTACTGAGGAGAGCGGTTCATACTTCATGTCATTACTTAATGTGGCGGAGTTCTATTGCACTGCACGACTATTTTTCGTGCTTCTGGCCAACCTTCAGTGTTTCAACCGAATTCTACAAAAGGACACGACCGTTGACAGAACAATGTCTGTGGCATCCTATATTGTTATTAGCAGTACGATCATCTGCATTTCATGCATTGTTTGAAATAATTTATTCCAATATTTTGGTTTATATGAAATTTGTTAGTCAATTTGTACAGCAGCCACCCCCCGCCGGTTGTTGTTGATGCCTTTGTGGCTCTGTTTGTGCACAGAGCAGTCCCTCCAACAAATACATTCATACAGAGCAGTCCCTCCAACAAATACATGCACACAGATCTGTCCCTCCAACAAATACATACACACAGAGCAGTCCCTCCAACCAATACATACATACCGAGCAGTCCCTCCAACCAATACATACATACAGAGCAGTCCCTCCAACCAATACATACATACCGAGCAGTCCCTCCAACCAATACATACATACAGAGCAGTCCCTCCAACATTGCACCCCACTCCATCCACTTGAATACCCAGCTATACCCAGAACATCCCGGGCCAATGTGTCTCCTTTTCCTTACTTATCAGTAATTGATGCAGGGAGCTTTAAGCTGCCTGCGTAGTGTTTCTTTTCTTTTCTTTCAGAACACCCCTACGTCTCCCTCTGCAGCAGCCACCGCTGCCGCGTGCTGCCCCTTGCTGGCTTTGGCCAAACACTCCTTAGCCTCCTCCAAAGCAGTCCCTTGAAAAGCAACTAGTCACACCTAAGACATCCCTACGCACCTCTGCAGCAGCCACCTCCGCAGCGTGCTGCCCCTTGCTGGCTTTGGCCATACGCTTCTTGGCCTCCTCCAGCGCACGGGCCAGCTTTGTGCGCTCCCCCTCCAACGACTTGGTCAGCACCTGTGTTGGATGCACACCCACACACACTGCTGTTGGTAACTCACTACTGCGCACATCACTGGCGTGTGTGTATGTGTGTTTTTGTGTGTATGTGTGTGTGTGTGTTTCTTTGTGTGTACGTCTTTGTGTGCACCATCTAAAGTATGCAGCAATAAATTATGTCTTTCTCAAACCATTCTGTTAGCGCCTGTGTGCGCAAGGCGCAAGCACTCACAAAACACAAACGCGCACACACACACACACACACAAAACAAACACACACTTTTAGACACAAAGACACTTTAGCACACACACACACACACACACCTCTGCTTCTGCTTTTGCTTGGTCTGCTTCCTGGCGTGCTGTCTGCAGCTCAGTTCCCGAGCAGGTTGCTGCTGTGGTAGAGGCGCGGAGGGCCTCGTCTGCCGCTGCCTGTGCTTTGGACATCTGCGGCAGAGGTAGTGTGCATGTAGTGCGTGTGTGTGCGTGTGTATGTGTGTATGTGTGTATGTGTGTCTGTGTATGTGTGTCTGTGTGTGCGTGTTGAGCAAATAGTGTGTGCATGTGTGCATACGTGTGCGCGTGCATGCATGTGTATGTGTATGTGCGTGCTTGTGTGCATATATATAATATATATATATATATGTGTGTGCATGTATGTGAGTATGATTGTATGACACACGTCTAATGCATGTGAGCGAAGGTGTGTATGATTGCATGTGAGTGTATGTGTTTTATATTGTGCATTATCAAATACATATGAGCGTACGTGAGTATGATTATAACAGATGCATATGAGCGTATGTGAGTATGAACATAGCACGTCAGAATGCGAGTGCAGCATGTGCTCGTACCTGGACGTGCAGGACGTGCAGCATGCGCTCGTACCTGGACGTGCAAGCTCTCATTCTCCAGCTCCTTTTCACGCAAACGGGTCTCCAGATTACTCAGCTCGACTTCACGGTCGACCTGCATATATCCAAAAGAAAATGCGTCAGGCACGAGTCAGGGCAAAACACAATGAGATCAAGCCTCCAGGCTAGCCAGATTAACTTCACCGTCGACCTGTAACAGAAAGAAAAAGGGCAACAAGCAAGAGTCAGGGCAGAACAAATTAAGATCAAGCCTCCAGGCTAGTCAGATTACCTTCACGGTCAACCTGTATCAGAAAGAAAAAAGGCAACAAGCAAGAGTCAGGGCAGAACACATTGTGATCAAGCCTCCAGGCGACTCACAGCTCAACTTCGTTCAACTTCACGGTCAACAGAAAGAAAAAAGAACAACAAATGAGAGCGAGCCATGACCTGCGGGCATTCACTGGTGGTTGAACGACTCGACCTGCAAAACACAAAAGACAGGGCAAAGGATACAGGCAAGGACATAGCACAATGAGGTCACGCCTCTTGGTTACTTCAGTTCATTCAAACTTGACGATGGACATGCAAATCCACACACAGCCATAGGGAATGACGTCACAGCCTAGGGCAAACAAGCACGTGTGTTTTTGCAGTATATCATGATGTGAATGCCGGCTGACCACAGGGTGCTGGTTTAACAAGCAGGTCATACTCTCTGATGTAAATCCACACACCAGGGAATGACGTTACAGCCTAAGGAACAAGCACACAGACGTTTTTTTCTTTTTATATTTTAAATGCAGCTGACCGCAGGGAGCTATCCACACTTTTACAACCAGGTCAGATTCTGATGTAACCGAGCCTGCTCATGCCTTTACCCCACCTCGTGCCTTTAACACCACCTCGAGCCTTATACCCCACCTCGTGCCTTATACCCCACCTCGTGCCTTATACCCCACCTCGAGCCTTTCACCTCACCTTGTTCCTTTAACCCATCATTTTGTGTGTGGCCTGTTTGCAGGGCACACGACCTCTGGTGCCTGAACCGCGCTTTCCCTTTCCAGCCCTTTAACTGCAGATTCCTAGACCTAGACTCACGACATCCGCCGAAAAAACACACTCCTGACTATTCACCAGCACGCGATCTGATCTGCCTCTGGCAGGTTGTCATCCAAAACCTCCATCAGTCATCTATTTAGGTAATGTCACGTCAGTTTGCATCTAGGAGCATTTCTGGATTGTTGCCCCGTAGTCCCCCTCTAACTAGCACACTCCAGATTATTCACCTGCATGCGCTTCAGTTCTGCCTCCAGCTTGGAGCAAGCCGCTTGCGCAGAAGCTTCACGTTGCGAGCCGAAGGACTTGTACTCGTTCAACAAGACCTGGAGCACCAAAAGGCAGCAGCAGCACGTACAGACAGTAAGACAATCAGGGATGGCAGTCAAAGCAGCGACCCAAATAATGCAGCACGGAGGTAGGTGCATGTCGGCATGGCTGGGCAGCATTTTGATGCTGTGAAAGGGCTTGAAATAATTCAGCGAGGCTTGCGGCGACTTTGTCGTGGCCTTCGTCGTGGCATGCAGAGAGAGTCAGTTGGTCAGGATCTGCAGTTCAACCAGCAGCACCACGTATTGAGCCTAAGTACTTTTTAAATCTTCAGGTGTGGCAGCTTTCACAAGCCGCAATTACGGTCATCCTGACAGGACCATCAGACAAGTGAGGTACCTTCCGGCAGGCCACGTAAAATGCATCATGCCCACCAACTTTGGTCTAGTTGTGGCTCCTATGAGCACTAAACATCAGTCACTACTTCAGGCATGTTTATCCTCTTTAGCTTTGCTGTTACGAACTGCTTCAAGGCCTTCCATGCAATTGCTCACTTCATGAGGGCTTCAGAGAAGAAGAAGAAGCGACTTTCCTTTCATTCCGATTACGTGCCTAGATTACACAGACCTGTGCCACCTACTCAACCCCTTTTCTATTTTACATGCGTGTCTTTAACACCGACCTGCGCTGACTCAATCTCCTTCCTCTGGCTCCCCAGCTGTCGAGCCATCTCGGCCTTCTCTGAACGCAAAGCATCGAGCTCTGGGGCAGAATCCTGCAGCGTGTATGTGTGTTCGAGTGTTTCGTGCCGTGCTTTCTTACTTCATTAACCGTCAAAAGCATTTCACATGGAAACCCAGGAGTTTTGATTGCCTTGAATTGATTGCCTTGAAGGGTTGGCCAAATCTATACAGATAGCATATACACATACAAACATGGTATTCAAAGCAGGGGGATTACCATATATACGGTCATGTACGGTGCATATACACACGGTTATGGCCAACCCTTATGCCTTGCCCAGGTCCTGTTTGCGTGGCTGGTAAAAACGCAAAACGAATGCTCCATCAAACGGCGTGATTACCCTGAAAGCCTTCGTGATAGGCTGCTGGTGTTTCTTTGACGATGACACCTTCACACAATAAAGCTGACTGCAGATCAAAACTTATTTCGTTAGTTAATCAGGAGCACCAAATAGATTTCCACTTTTCACCTCGTCCGCTCATGTGGACTTTGCAAGCCAGACACACACACACGCACACACACACACACACACAAACACACATACACACACACTCACTGCACATTCTTACGCCCACTGTAGCACTGACCCAGCGCCCAAAAGAAGAGACCAGCAAACACAGACAACGCATTGGTAGTCCATGCATTTTGCAATCATCCACAAATAGGTGCTTATGAACACGCAACTGGGGCAGGCAGCCCACAATGACGAGAGACTGCTGGACTCCTCAACAAGTCATCGTCTCTGGACATGCGACTAGCACAGGCAGCCCACAATCTAGACAAGGGACAGCTGGGCTCCTCAGCGAGAAATTGTTTCTGGACACGCAACTAGGACAGGCAGCCCACAATCTCGACGAGAGACTGCTGGACTCCTCAGCAACAATCTGATGTATGAACTTGCAACTAGGACAGGCAGCCCACAATCTAGACAAGAGACTGCTGGACTCCTCAGCAACAATCTGATGTATGAACTTGCAACTAGGACAGGCAGCCCACAATCTAGACAAGGGACGGCTGGAATCCTCGACAATTAGATGTGTATGAACTTGCAACTAGTACAGGTGGCGCACGATTTGATCAAAGCATGCAGACACAACCTCCTTCGTGTTCTTCCTCTCACTTGTTCACGTGTAAAGGAACAAAATAGACATCTTGACACAAAATAAATAAACAGACGTCTTGACACGACTCTGTATAAAACAGTGCCATTTGATCTCTGTGTTTGTACCTCATACCTCACCTTCAAGGCCTGCAGCTGCTCTCGTAGACCGCTGGCCTCCTCGACTTGCTTCAAAGTCTGGGCTAGCTTTTCCTCCAAATCCTGAAAGTAGGTACAGAGACAGATCCCAATAGCCTTGTTGGGAAGGCAACATGAGGCGCGTGTGTTGCGTGTGAGTTTTTGTGTTTATATGCATTGGCTTACTTACACCGAGGGATCCATACGTGGCATTTAAGCAAACATCATATCCTGGTATGATTAGGGGGGTGTATATCTGTGTCTGCTCTGATGCTAATGCCCGTGCACATCATATCTCAACTGTGGTAGCACATCAGTGGATGCACAGCAGTGGATGCACACCAGTGGATGCACAGCAGTGGATGCACACCAGTGGATGCACACCAGTGGATGCACACCAGTGGATGCACACCAGTGGATGCACACCAATGGATGCACAGCAGTGGATGCACACCAATGGATGCACAGCAGTGGATGCACACCAGTGGATGCACACCAGTGGATGCACATCAGTGAATGCACACCAGTGGATGCACATCAGTGGATGCACAGCAGTGGATGCACACCAGTGGATGCACACCAGTGGATGCACACCAGTGGATGCACAGCAGTGGATGCACAGCAGTGGATGCACAGCAGTGGATGCACAGCAGTGGATGCACAGCAGTGGATGCACAGCAGTGGATGCACAGCAGTGGATGCACAGCAGTGGATGCACACCAGTGGATGCACACCAGTGGATGCACACCAGTGGATGCACACCAGTGGATGCACACCAGTGGATGCACAGCAGTGGATGCACACCAGTGGATGCACACCAGTGGATGCACAGCAGTGGATGCACACTAGTGGATGCACAGCAGTGGATGCACAGCAGTGGATGCACAGCAGTGGATGCACACCAGTGGATGCACACCAGTGGATGCACAGCAGTGGATGCACACCAGTGGATGCACACCAGTGGATGCACAGCAGTGGATGCACAGCAGTGGATGCACACCAGTGGATGCACACCAGTGGATGCACACCAGTGGATGCACAGCAGTGGATGCACAGCAGTGGATGCACAGCAGTGGATGCACAGCAGTGGATGCACAGC
>Ga0307942_1002938_pt1 | contig 13837 bp, 12 predicted proteins | sample OrgLakmetagen175_FD_201846 | JGI IMG/M metagenome (GOLD analysis project Ga0307942, IMG submission 201846) | Saline water microbial communities from Organic Lake, Antarctica - #175 | ecosystem: Environmental > Aquatic > Non-marine Saline and Alkaline > Saline | place: Antarctica: Organic Lake...
GCACCCCAGCTCGGAACAGTGAAAATATTGCACCCCAGCTCAGAACAGCGAAACTATCGCACGCCAGCTCAGAACAGTGAAAATATCGCACCCCAGCTCGGAACAGTGAAAATATTGCACCCCAGCTCAGAACAGCGAAAATATCGCACGCCAGCTCAGAACAGTGAAAATATCGCACCCCAGCTCGGAACAGTGAAAATATTGCACCCCAGCTCAGAACAGCGAAAATATCGCACCCCAGCTCAGAACAGTGAAAATGTCGCACCCCAGCTCAGAACAGTGAAAATACTGCACCCCAGCTCAGAACAGTGATAATATCACACCCCAGCTCAGAACAGTGAAAACATTGCGCTGTAGACAAAAAATTGACGGGGCTCTTATTTGGCCACAAACCCCTCCAGGGGCATCACTATGTACACTCACTATGTACACACTTTTGAGGACCTTTTGAGGACCTGAACCCTAAAACCCTAGACTCTAACCCTAAATCCCTACTCTAACCCTAAGCGCAACTTGTATGAAAATCTAGCCCCAACTTCTTCAGCGGCTTTGCCAGCTGCTGCAAATCATGGCTGGGAGCGTTGGTCAAAGCACATTGTGCAGCCCTTCAGTACAACTGTGATGGGGCTCTGGATTTGACCGCACCTTCTTCAGAGGCTTTGCCAGCTGCTGTGGCTCTTGACTGGGAGCGGTGCGCTGCTTCAAATCGTCCATGACTTCATCTTCATACTTGAGGCCTGTGAGCAGTAGGTTTGCATGCAGCTGTGAGTGTACAAGTTCATACTCGAGGCTCGTAAGCAGTAGGTTTGCATGCAGCTGTGGGTGCATGAATTTATACTTGAGGCCTGTGAGCAGTAGGTTAAAATGCAGCTGTGAGTGTACAAGTTCATACTCGAGGCTCGTGAGCAGTTGGTTTGCATGCAGCTGTGGGTGTACGTATTCATACTTGAGGCCCGTGAGCAGTAGGTTAGAATGCAGCTGTGAGTGTACAATTTCATACTTGAGGCCTGTGAGCAGTAGGTTTTCATATAGCTGTGAGTGTAAGAATCTATACTTGAGGCCCATACATTGGTAGGTTTTCATGTAGCTGTGAGTGTACAGATATATACTTGAGGCCTGTGAGCAGTAGGTTTGCATACAGCTGTGAGTTAACAAACACAACCATGATGCACCCACACCCACACCCACACCCACACCCACACCCCCATATCCACACCCCCACCATCACACCGACTGCTCTCAGCCACGTCTAAGTTTTTGGTGTCTCAGATGTCGGAGTCTTTTCAATACATTGCTCATTCAAGGTCGCAATGAAAGCCTAGTCATGACAGCCGTGCAATGTGCAATCAACGTGAGAAGGCGTGAGGGATCCCACCGTCAGACCCCTGCTGTTAGCCATGCCTTTGGCGTCTTTTGTGCCGGCATCTGTTCAATACAACTTACTCAACATAAGGACTCATATGGACTCACCATCCAGCCAGCCACCCTCAGCCAAATCCTTGGCATCGTAGATGCCGGCATCCAGCAGTGCTTTAACTTCGTCCTCTGTCTTGTTGCGTGCCCCTGCTATGGTGCTCACGAAATTGTCGTACACATCATCCAGCAGGGCCTGCGTGGGCGACGACAACGATGGCAACAATGGCAAAGATATATGAGGATGGCAACGATGGCAACAATATATGACAAAGGCCTTCCGTCATATATTGTTTTCGTGTCGTACACAGCTTCAGTACACGCACACAGCTCGCGCTGAGCCTTGCGCTTGAGCAGCTGTCAGCGTCACTCCTGAATCACATTCTGGCACTTCACACACACACACACACACGAACACACACACCACACGCAACCCCACCAGCGCCTAACCAACCCAACACAAGCGCAGCCCTTCCCACCTACAGCTGCCCAAGCTGGGCCTCTTCAGCAACTATCAGCATCACAATCATATCCTGGTTTGTATCTGCTCAAATACACACACAGCACACACACACACACATTCACACACACGTGCACAAGCGCAACCCCTTTGCACCTGCAGCTGCTCGCGCTGAGCCTCACTCATGTCGCTCCTCAGGAGTTGGTCACCTGCGCTCTTGTACTTCCCATACCGTTGGACTTGAGGCTCCACGCCCACTTTGTCCAGCACACCACGCAGGAAGGTGCCTGCAAATTGATCGAACCATTTCTAGTCTGGATACAAACACCACTGTTGCCATACTTCATCCCACTTTGTCAACGAAGCACACCACGCAGGAAGGTGCCTGCAAATTGATCAAACTATTTTTAATCTGGAAACAAACACCAATGTTGCCATACTTCATCCCACTTTGTCCAGCACACCACGCAGGAAGGTGCCTGCAAATTGATCAAACTTATTTCTAATCTGGAAACAAACACCAATGTTGCCATACTTCATCCCACTTTGTCCAGCACACCACGCAGGAAGGTGCCTGCAAATTGATCAAACTATTTCTAATCTGGAAACAAACACCATTGTTGCCATACTTCATCCCACTTTGTCAAAGAAGCACACCACGCAGGAAGGTGCCTGCAAATTGATCAAACTATTTCTAATCTGGAAACAAACACCAATGTTGCCATACTTCATCCCACTTTGTCCAGCACACCACGCAGGAAGGTGCCTGCAAATTTATCAAACTATTTCTAATCTGGAAACAAACACCAATGTTGCCATACTTCATCCCACTTTGTCCGCACACCACGCAGGAAGGTGCCTGCAAATTGATTGACCATGTTTTAACCTGGATCAATCACCATCGTTGCCATACTACATTCCATTTTGTCCAGCACTTACCATCCATGTGTGCGTGTATGTGTGTGTGTGTGCGTGTGTGTGTGTATGTGTGCAAAAACCGACGTAAGCACCACCAAGTAGAGTGCATGTGTGTTTATGTTGGAATTGTATGCATGTGCACGGATGTACACGTACACACACACACACACACACACAAAAGGCATCAAACACTAACCTCCCACTGCAAAGCCCCTAAGAGAGATGGACGCTGTGGGGGGCGCGTAGATTTCATTACAGGCGCTGGCAAGGTAGTACTCCTGCAGTGTGTATGTGTGTGTGTGTGCGTATGTGTGTGTGTGTGTGTAACAGAGGTATTACTCCTGCAGTTGTGCAACGCAGATACGCAAGTTGGGTTGGCCAGAACCATTTATACATACGGTGTATACAAGGAATTTTTGGAAGGCAAATCATCAAAAATACGGTGCATATGTATACGGTTCTGGCCAACCCAACTTGGCCAGAACCATCTATACATACAATGCATACTCGGTACGTTTGGCAGGCAAATCATTAAAAATATGGTGCATATATATTTATACGGTGCATATCTATATACGGTTCTGGCCAACCCCACAGATGAAAAGATGAGGGGAGAAAGGACGAGTGTGAAAGAGGACGTATGGGTTCGTTGCACGCACTGCTGGCAAAATGGTGCTCTTAACGCGTGCATGGGACTGGGATGATGCATGGGACTTGTTCAAGAAAACACTTGTGAGCAGTAGGTGCCAGCAGCAGTGCAAATGGAGGGGTATGTGCGTCAGTATTGTTGCGATTACGCGGAGGATTTATAAAAGATTTGGTTAAGTGGAGCGAGACGGCCTTTTGAAACCTAGCACGATTACAGGCAGAGTCAGTAGTTTGAATGCGAAAGCAAAGCTACATTATATATTATAGAAGCTTGTCGCATGCCTTGTACCGTTGTCGGCTGTCATTTACTTTGCTCAGGCTCTTGCCTAGCAAGGGGGGTTGTGCTACAACTCTTTGTACAGACCTACCATCGGCTACTTTCAGCATTTTGGCACTTCTATAACCAATGCTTATTCAGCTCATTTCGTCAAGTCATCTGGCTTAAATGCGAAAGCAAAGTTTTATTATGAAAAACCATGTATGAGCACGAGCAGACTGTACCAGTGTGAACCGGTAATTTCCGGCAGGGACACCCTGAAATAAATGATTTGTAAATGTCCGGTTCTGGCTAATCCTGATTCTGAACCTTCGAATGGCATTGTGGCCATAGCTTATGAAATGCTCTGAAGAAGGTGTGAGGTGATCGACAAATAGCCACAGGGCCCACCTTCTCTTTTCCTTGCTTCATGTGAATGATGGAAATGATGAATTCATGCAAGTCATGGAAATGATCAACTTATAATAATCGACTTATAGCCACAGGGCCCACCTTCCCTCCTCCTTGCTTCATGTAAAAGATGGATTAATGTAAATGATGGATTCATGTAAATGATGGAATTGATCAATTAATAGCCACAGGGCCCACCTTCTCTCCTCCTTGCTTCATGTAAGCGACGCTGAACTTTCCAGACTCCTGGAAATGGGTGAGGTACCTGCGCGTTTGTTAATTGGAGTAATCTGCTCAGTGTGTGTATGTGTGTGTGTGTGTGTACGTGCGTGCACGTGCGTGTGTGTGTGTGCGCGTGTGTGTGAATGTGTGTGTGTGTGCGTGTGTGTGAATGTGTGTGTGTGTGCGTATGTGTGCGTGTGTGCGTGTGTGTGTGACTGAAGAGTGCCTTAACTTTTCTGCTGGGACAACTTGTACGCGCTGTGTAGCAGTGGCAAGAGAAGGATTCTACTGTTCTATTGCTCTCACCTACCTTCGATTGTTTGACTGATAGTCACACACTCACACACACACACACACACACACACACACGAACACGCACACATATACACACCTCCTGACTTCCATGAGCTTGCCGTAGCCTGCGGCAAGTGGGCCAAACTCGATGGCGATTCCCAAAATACGAGGGTCTGCGCACATAATGAGGAGGGCAGTGCTTTGCGTGTTTTGTCCATAACACATATAGCAAACTGGTTGAACCTTTAGAGCGTCGCGAAGGTCCTTTACCGGCTTCTTTGACTTGTGCAAAAAACGAACATTGCACAATCTAAAGAAGCTGCTAAAGGACCTACGCGACGACAATCTGGAGGTTTGGCTTTTGTTTACAACAAAAGGGAATTGTTGATTGTCATGCTAACATTAAGACGCAAATAGTTTTGTCTAAAACAGTATTTGTGCTGATTCAGACGCAAAAAACAAGAGGTGTTGGCATTGGCTGCGGTGATAAAAGATGTTTGCTGCCACTAAGACAAGGCACTAGGAAAGAGAAGAGCAACGGAGTACAAGCTCAAGGCCACAGTGTATATAATATACAATCAAAAATGCGCACAATCCCTGCCCTTTCACCCCTCCTTCACACGCAGACATAGACACACAGACACACACATTTACAGACACTGGTCTGTTCATACATACAACGCACGGAGCGCTGCAGTGTTGCAGAACTCGCTATTGATTCAAGCTTAGCAGCACACTAGGTGGCAGGAGACAGCTAGCACGCTCATTCCTTGCCACGCTCTAATCAAGCATAGCAGGCTGAACTGCAACACTTCCTCTGAGCCTGACAGCTAAAGGAACACACAGAGACACCTTTATATATATCCATGTTCCACAAGCTGTCAGGTCGCGAGGGGAATAAAATAATATTATATGAGCTCATACACATGAAGACCGAGGTGATGAAATAAGGATAGGGAAGGAAGTTGCGTCCCAAAACCAATCCTAAGTAAATCCCTCACAACAACAAACACACAAACTTGACCCCCCCGACCCCCCTGCACCCATGCACGCACATGCACACGCACACACACACACACGCACCAAGTGCGGCCTTCTGCAGTGCCAAGCACAGCTGCGGCACGCTGCTCCCAGGGCCTCGGTCCGGCCACGAGCGGCTGGCATCTGGGATCTCTCCTTCCAGCTGTGAACGCATGTGTTGAGCGCAAGTGTATTTGTTGTATCAAATAAATTTTCGATGAACACCAACCACGCGTGAGGCAAGTAAGCAACAACAACTGAAGTGGCCGGACACAAGAAGACGAAACACATGTGAAGCAAACTGACTTAGGTATATGGTACTGTGGAACATAAGCAAGGAGCTGCTCCCTTTGGGCAAGTCAAGTGCACAGAATAAAAAGGAACAAAATGAGGGAGGAGGGCAAACACGTGTGCGTCGTCATATGTCATATCAGTCCTGGTGTCTGTTTGTGCATAAGACCATGCACACTCACTGCCGAGTGCATTGCTCACGGCCTCACCTTGAAAACCAGCACCGAGTTCTTCTTGAACCGCCGCCAAGGCAGCGCAAAGGCAAGCTTTGTGTTTGTCCAAAACTTGTCGTAAGTGCTGGGAGCAGAGTAGGGAACACACTTCAAGAGAGCAACGTCTTCTGCGCAAGGCGTCTTCACACTTCTGGCAGGGGGCTGTGCGTGGGAGGGCACCCCATTGGAGCTGGCAACCTGTACAAGAAAGGAGGGGCAAAGCACGGAAGGAAAACGCACCTATAGTCAACGCTTCTGCCTTATCACTCGGTAGCTAACGACTGCTAAAGTTGATCTTGAGCATTCATGCTAAAGCATTTCAATAGACATTAAAAGGAGGCGTCACGCATAAACCGGCGAGAGGAGAGGCATGCCTCAATTGAGCGTCTTGTTGAGTTGACAGGACGTGCTTTTTTAGGCATCTCAAATCACCTCGGCATTGGAAGCCACTTGGGCCTCCTCTTTGGGAGAGGCGCAGACTTGCCGCAGAGCACGCTTGTGTGGGTGTGCTGTGCACGGTTGAGCACCTGTGGGAAGTTCACGCTAGCAGTGTTTGTGGCTGTTTTTCAACAATTCATCACTAGCCACGCTGCAGCTTGCCAGGAAGCAGGGACTTGAGTGAAAGTGAATTTCAGAGTTTGAGAGAATGGATGGTAGTAGCATGGTGGGTTTCTGTGGCCCACAAAAAAACTCCGACCTGAGGTGAAAGTTTCACTCACCAAGAGTTTGTTGCGAAGCTGACACTTTGGGTACCTGCAGCATCCCCATTTTGTAATTCATCATGTTCGCGATAGGGACGGGTGGAAATGGCTTTTATGGTAATATTTATAATATTTTAATTTCTGTGATTTATTATTTGTTATGAAGTTCTGTGGTTTTTGTGCACTTGCACCCAACTTGCTATAAAACAACATAAAACTGCATTACTGAATCTGCTCAAGCAATCAATTAGCGCGTTCTCTCAGCCGCTCAGGTCAAACTATGGCGGGTCCCACCGTTTGCCACCGTTTGCACTAAGACCGGTAATCAATTTTCGAAACATGAAGAATCATTTTAATGTCATATATGCGGATCGGGAGGGGAGGCGTACTTGGGGCACGGACGGGAGAAATTTTTAAGTGCATTTAAACCTCGCTCTTCACCTCCCCTTGCTCCCGCAATGGACTGTAGGAGGCTGATGGGGAATGGAGGAGTGGAAGCGCAAAGTCAAGATCTCTGTTGGGTTTGTGACACTTGTAACAGAACATCCACTTTTCCTCAGATCACCTAACAGATAACAGACTCACCAAAATTTATTAGATTTTCGTATTATTTGGCGATTATTAATATTACAGCTGCAGGCACGAACTCAAGACCAAGCCACCTAATTCCAACACCTGTATCCTTGCATTTGGTATTGAAGCTGGGCATCATAACCAAATTTGAAGGGCGAGGATTTGTAGTATTTCTCCAAGTTTTCCAATTTTTTGCCAGAATTCATGCTCTCCCGATCTCCAGTGTTTTCGCAAACCAAAAAGGTCATATAAACATTGATCTATTTACAAGTATGTCCATACACAACTGTGATTGATGTTTTGCATCTGTGACTTCCGGCTTGGCCTTAGATCCCTGGGGTTTGCACAAAGCACGGTATCTTGCAGATAATCTATTATGTGATACTTTTGGCAATGGCCTCAGCCTCTGGTGAGTATGCGGCAACTGTCCCATCAAGTGCTGCGACTGCTGCTAAAACGGAAGCGAGCACTGCATTTGCTTGTCGTCCTGAAGCGAGTAGGTGGCTACCGCCTTGCAGTCGGCCGCTGTCGTTGCCCTCTTGCAGTCCAGCACGCTGGGAGGAGAATTTGAGCAAGTGACAGCGGTGCAATATATATTGGTGCAATATAAACGGTAGGGTAAGACTTGTGAAGATCAACTACGAACCTCCTGTAATGAACAAGGAGCTGCTCATAAGGCAATCGTCGCATGTGTCGCTAATGTTGCACAAGGATAAACTTCAAACCTCCTGTAATGAACAAGGAGCTGCTCATAAGGCAATTGTCGCATGTGTCGCTAATGTTGCACAAGGATCCTTATGACAGCTGTTTTACACTCGAAAGTGATTCTAAACTAAAAAAACAGTCGTTTTTTTCCTTCCATACCTGCAGTACCTTCCCAAGCAGTAGCTGACCAATCCCAGCCTCCCCCTCCCCCCCAAACGCCAAGCTACTGCCGCTTTGTTGCGGCGTGGGGGGAGGCATGTCCTGGTTGATGTGCGTAGGTGTAGGTTGCATCAGCAGATGATTGCGTCGTGTGTTACGGTGTAGGTGAAACCTTTGGGTCAGAGGGTGCGTGGATGTGGATCATCAGCGGGAAAGTAGGCGTTAAATTATTGCTCAATAGTTCATAGTTATAGTTAGTACATTGCATAGTGTGTTTTTATGGTGTGGGGGAAAGAAAGTGAGGCGGCGGCCGTTCAGTGTCTGTGAGTGCCCTCCCTATATTATCAAGTTAAAAGGCGTCAAGATACCCCAGATCGTTAAGTTGAGTTGCGGACCCGAGGGAAACAAAGCTGCTCACCAACCTGTATTCACAAATACTCACCAACCTGTATTAACAAATTATTCACAAAAGCTGCTCACCAACCTGTATTCACAAATGTATTCACAAATACTCACCAACCTGTATTCACAAATGTATTCGCAAAAGCTGCTCACCAACCTGTATTCACAAATGTATTCACATATACTCACCAAGCAGTATTCACAAATGTATTCGCAAAAGCTCACCAACCTTATTCACAAATGTATTCGCAAAAGCTGCTCACCAATCTGTATTCACAAATGTATTCACAAATGTTCACCAACCTGTGTTCACACTACGGTTTGATGAGTTGACCAGAGCCACCATCATGCACAGCGGAATGGTTGTCAGAGCGCTTTCGATGCTCACTGTTGTGTGTAATGCAATGTACCTATATGAAGCTGGCCAACTCTCAATTGTAGCTGCACCCCCAGCATGATAGACAATTGAAGGGTACCTGATCAGGAGGCTTGCCGACCCCGCCTGCAGGACCTGCGGCCCGAAGCAGCCGAGCGATGAGAGGCAGCTTTGGGACTGGGTAGGGGAACACGACCTGTCGAATTCAAAGTAAAGAGTAGGAGTAAGAGAAGGAGTAGGAGTAAAGGAGTAGGAGCGTAAGCGTAAAAGAGCAAAAATAAGAGCATGATCAAGGGTAGAGTAAGAGTAAGATTAGGTAGGTACCGATCAGGACTGGCGATCAGGATCAATGGTTCAAACAAACCAAGCCAGAGCTCACACTGGCAGGATCCCCACCAAAGGCCCGTGGGTGTTTGTGATGGGGAAGAGCAAGCTTTGTTGGTGCCTTATTCTGTCTGCTATGTTGAAGGGAATGAAAAATTCACAGTTCCCGGTACTTGAGCGGCTTTCTTTTCCTCCATTCATGTGGGCACTGGCTTATTACTGCTAGTGAGGTTGATTCTGCTCTGTTTCTAAGCGCTTGTGGGGGGGGTGCAGGGGTGACAAGGTAGGCAGAGCCTTGCATGTTTTCTCCCTTGCGCCTGCCACCAGAACACAAGCAAGCAGCCTGGCATGTTTTCTCCCTCGCCCCTGCCACCAGAACACAAGCAAGCAGCCTGGCACACGCAGCAGACAAGTTAAGCACTCACACAACTGAAACCAAAGATTTAGAAGAAGCCAAGACCGGCATTAAGTAGCTAGAACTTATACAGATAAAGCCAAAGGATTGGGAGGGGTTCTGAATCTGCCACTTGGACACAAAGTGACCTTAGCCTGCAACCAAAACTCAACGCTGCATTCTGGGTATGAGCAGCTAGATCCAGTTATTATAATTATGTCACTGGCGTACTCAAATGCTCTGAGATTTCTGCATGAAGTAACGGAGCCTTACTGGTAGACAGGACTGGTGACTCACATACATGTAGAGATCTCCAATAGCCCAGAGACCTTGACATGTTTTACATGCACAAAACAGGTAAAGCAGGGGAAATCACCTGCTCATCAGTCCTGGCTTCGTCGATTCCAGCCAGCTTCCTAGCTTCTGCAATTGCCTCACGGAGGCCACCTGCCCACAATATTTGCAAGCGTTGTATGTGTGTATTTGTGTGTGCATTTGTTTGTGTTTGCATGTTATTGTGTGTGTGTGAGTGAGATTGTGTGTGTGTGATTGTGTGTGTATTTGTATGTGTGTTTTTGCGCTTATGTGTGTGTGTGTGCACACGTGTATTGTGCATTAGAGGGTGCACGAACTCTGAATATACTCGCATACTCTTCTATATAGATACGTACTATTGCTTACACTTCTACATACTGGCGTAGGTACTTTGATATGAAGCTTCATAAAAGCCTCCGTAACAACAAAGGGCTGTTTTGAATTTCTAATTAATTATTTTACGGAAGAACGAGAACTTTCTCAGTTGTAAACAACAAATGCATCTCCCAAGGAAGAACAATTAAGCAATACTGACCTTGCTCATCCACCAGCTTTGCAGCAATGGCTTGAGATCCAGTGTATACTCTACCCCCGGCTGCTTTCTTCACTGCCTCCAAACTCAACCCCCGGCCTAGTGCGACCTGCACAAGGTCAAAAGTAGCACAAGAGCAAAAGCAAGAAGGGTATCTTGCAGAGCTCCAAGCTGGTTCACACACAAAAAGCAAGCGCCCCAGGCCCCACCGAAGATGTGCACGGGTATTATACGTAAAAAATTAGGCTGCTGTCTTCGATGCATGTGTGAAAAGTGCTCAAGCTGTAAATGCAGAGATAATGCGGTTTGTGAGGTTTGGTGTTTGGAGGTGCTTCAGAACAAGTCATTTCTATGTGTTGTGCCTCATTTCTGATTATGATCTTGCTTCCCAACCACCCACACCCACACCCACACACAAACACACTCACATACAAACATCCTGCGTATTCCCTTTCCGTTCCTAAGCAGCAAGTGCAAGGACCCACCTTCCTCAGAAAATCATCGTAGATTGAATCCATCAGGTGGTTGATGATTTTCACCTGTAGGCAACAACTTCCACACATGAGTCAGCTTTTAATCAAGAGCACCCCGGAACAACCCTGTTTTCTACAAACCAAACAAAGAACACACAAGACAGTGCTTGCGCCGTAACACTACAACTACAAGGGACACGTACACTTACATGCTTGCGCTGTCACACAAGGCACACTTACACTAACATTTACATGCTTGCGCATGCTTGCGCCGGAACATGTACACAAACATGCTTGCGCCGTCACACAAGGCACACTTACACTAACACTTACACGCTTGCGCATGCTTGTGCCGGAACATGTACACAAACATGCTTGGCCCGTCACACAAGGCACACCTACACTAACACTTATATGCTTGCGCACGCTTGCGTTGTGACACGTACACTTACATGCTTGGCCCGTCACACAAAGCACACTTACACCTACACTTACATGCTTGCATCGTCACACAAGGCACACTTACACTTACAATTACACACCTGCGCCGTGACACGTACACTTACATGCTTGGCCCGTCACACAAGGCACACTTACACCTACACTTACATGCTTGCATCGTCACACAAGGCAGACATACACTTGCGCTTACATGCTTGCACCGAGACACGTACACTTACATGCTAGAGCCTTCACACAAAAGGCACACTTCCACCAACCTGCTTATCATCCGGCCTCACGAATGGGCTCGTCAGAGTGAGGTTGGGGCTGCCTGATTCTATGCTGGCAGGGTTAACACCGTACTCGTTCAGCAGCTGTGACACGTGGAATTTGCCTGCAAGACAAGGCAGCACAGGCACTGCTGACCTTACATTTTCATTCAGCAGCTGTGAAACGTGGGATTTGCCTGCGAGGCAAGGCAGCACAGGCACCTGCCGACCTGACATTTTCATTCAGCAGCTGTGACACGTGGAAATTGCCTGCAAGACAAGGCAGCGCAGTCACCTGCCGACCTCACATTTTCATTCAGCAGCTGTGAAACGTGGGATTTGCCTGCAAGACAAGACAGCACAGGCACCTGCCAACTTTTTGTGCTGCTCCTCGGAAAACAGTATGCCTGAGCAATCAGCCGCAATAAGTAGTAGTAGCTGTGAAGATGTTCGACCATGCCTTACAGACTGGGCTGCAGCAGGGTAAAGGGTTGGCTTGGTCACCAACAACACATGCAAGCACCATAACCATTACCACTATGCATGCATGCAGTGCGTGCATAATGCTCCTACATCCATAGATGTCTTGGATTTATACTAGTGGAAGCTCAGTTATGTGTTTTGTACCACGTTTTATGTATGCAGTGTATTAAGCTCCGACATCTACAGATGTCTTGGTTCGATAATAATGTAAGCTCAGTCACGTCACAGTTTGCCACTGACACCCACCTGTTTTTGCCACCCATGCTGCCTGTGAAAGTGTCAGGCTTTGCAATTATCTTTTCATAATGCGCACAAGGCACTCACTCACCTGTTGACGACCATCATGATGAAGACGAACAGGTCGAACAGGGTGATCGATAACTTTTGACCGCCTCAACCTTATCAGTGATTAACTTATCACACGGCATATGATAGCATACATCACCTTGACTTGACGAGCATGAACAAAAATGTTACACATGATCACGTCAACGCTGCATATTGCATATACCAGGTCGACTACTCATTGACTCTTAATGACGACTCACACAAAAAAATTACCTGTGATCACACCAACGCTGCATATGTCGACAACTCATTGACTTTTGATGACGACTCGCACGAAATACCCGACAACTCATTGACTTTTAATGACGACTCGCACGAAATACCCGACAACTCATTGGCTTTTAATGACGACTTGCACAAATACCCAACAACTCATTGACTTTTAATGACGACTCGCACGAAATACCCGACAACTCATTGACTTTTAATGACGACTCGCACGAAATACCCGACAACTCATTGACTTTTAATGACGACTTGCACAAAATACCCACCTGTGATTACACCAATGCTGCCTGTGAGCGTTCCAGGCTGCGCAAATATCTTGTCCCCCGTGACGGCCATGAACATGCCTCCGGACGCAGCCAAATCACCGCAGCTCACCACCACTTTCTTGTTTGCATCTCGCAGCTTCATCAAGGCTGCATTTTGTACAAACAACAAGCAAAAACCATTACAAAAAGGGTAAAGACCTTAACAATGCCTCGCGGCTCACCACCACTTTCTTGCCTGCATCACGCAGCTTCATCAGGGCTGCATTTTGTAAAAACAACAAGCAAAAACCATTAAGAAAAGGGCAAGATCTTTGCAATGCCTCGCGGCTCACCACCACTTTCTTGCCTGCATCTCGCTTCATCAGGGCTGCATTTTGTACAAACAACAAGCAAAAGCCGTTAAAAAAAGATCTTGGCAATGCCTTGCGGCTCACCACCACTTTCTTGCCTGCATCACGCAGCTTCATCAGGGCTGCATTTTGTACAAACAACAAGCAGAAACCATTAAAAAAGGGCAAAATCTTGGCAATACCTCGCAGCTCACCACCACTTAGATTCTCTGCATCTCGCAGCTTTATCAAGGCTGCATTTTGTACAAACAACAAGCAAAAACCATTACAAAAAGGGTAAAGACCTTAACAATGCCTCGCGGCTCACCACCACTTTCTTGCCTGCATCACGCAGCTTCATCAGGGCTGCATTT